>Ga0209092_10001272_pt1 | contig 24959 bp, 25 predicted proteins | sample FraStrMetagenome_FD_187446 | JGI IMG/M metagenome (GOLD analysis project Ga0209092, IMG submission 187446) | Marine eukaryotic phytoplankton communities from Arctic Ocean - Fram Strait ARC3M Metagenome (SPAdes) (version 2) | ecosystem: Environmental > Aquatic > Marine > Oceanic | place: Fram... | reverse complement strand
GTAGAAAAAATCTTCCTCTTGCTTTTCTATTTCCCTCTTCCTCCTAAGTTTAAAATAATTATCTAAGCTAAAATTCATGTGTTACTGGATCGAAACATTGCGACATGGATGAAGGGTTGCGATTTGACTGTGTATTGCCCATGGTGATGTGTGAGTTTGGATGTGTGAGTTTGGAGAATGTTTTGTCTTACGTTTATCTGGTGTTTGTCTGTTTGTAACGCAAAAGAAAGAATTTCGTTCTCGTTCAGGGTGTGGGACGGTAAAACGAAACTGAAAAAACGAAAACGAACTTGTGAAGTTCGTTCTCGTTTTCGTGCTACCGTATGGAACGGCCTTTATGCGACGACCTCTTGACGAACTTTTATTATCCCGAAATCGGTAATCGGTAACTAGCGGTAGTTTGGAAAATACCGGTAGTCAGAAATCGTTCCAGGCTCTGATTTCTGATCTCTGATCTCATCGTCATCTCGACTCTCGTTCTTTCTCTCTGCAGCGTTCGGCGTTTCAACTTTCAACATCAACAGCTACATCAACGTTGATTGATCTTACACACACACACACACACACTTACAGGCACAATCAGACAGGGCAGGAGGTAGACAGGCACAAGAAATCCATCCCTTGACATACATTTAATTAAAATTTGAAATATCATCCATATTTTGGCAAACCACAAAAAATAAGAAAAATGAAATCATTGCGTTTTGCATCTACCCTGTTGGCAGCAAATTTTATGTTCGCACATTCATTTTTACCAGTGCCCTCCACTCCGCGCATCAAAGCAAGAAGCAACATGGGTCTGAATATGAAGCCTAAATATCCTCAGGCAGGATCACCCATAGAGGAGATCGATCGAAGAAAGGCTGCTCCGTTAAGAGGATCGACGTCACGTCAGAGACGAGATGGTGATTATGATGATCAAAAATTTCAGCTGTCTGATGGTAATTGGCTTGGTTTTGACGAGTACTTCACCTCGTCGAATTTGAGTGACTGTTGTATCTATTTGCCTAACCTCGCAGAGAGTAGGAGTAATTTGAAAAGTCAGATGGTTAGGTCTTATTGTGCAAAGAGTGGACGTAGATTTGTCACTGCGGACTGGTTTGGACGCGGCGATAGCTCAGGAAAGCTGATGGAGGCTACCTTGTCGCGTTGGACCGATGATATCATAGAATTCTTAGATGGAATCGCATCAGATATTACAGGAGGTATGAATAGGAAGAAGGCTGTCTTTGTTGGGAGTGGTGTTGGTGGATGGGTTTCACTCTTGGTTGCAAGGAAAAGGTTAGTGAATGGAGTATCGATGATGTTTATGGTTGTCTTCGGCAAACTTCATTTCGCTCATCTGTCACTTTTTTACATAGACCAGATTTGGTTCGAGGCTTCATTGGGCTGAGTGTTGATCCCGACTTTACAGAAGACTTGCTATGGGCTCAACTACCTGATGAAGAGAAGGAGGCAATTATGCGCGAAGGATTTCGGGAAATTACGTGGGGTGGGCGTGATCACGTTTATCCGATCACTAGTAGTCTTATTACGGATGCTCGAAATCATTTGCTTCTCCGTGGTGGCCCAAATAGCATCAACGTCGACTTTCCAATTAAGTTGATTCATAGCCTTGAAGATGAAGAAGTCCCAATAACCGTGCCACTTGAACTGGTGGACGTTCTGAATACAAACGATATTGAATTGATTGTTCCAAAGGTTGGAGGGCATGAACTTGGCGATCGCAGTATTATGCCAGGATGGATCGCTCCTGAAGCAGATTTTTCAGTCACTGATCCACCATTTAAAATGGAATTGGAGAATGCACTGAGGGTCATTTTCGCGAAAACATCCCCGCCTGACTACAACTATTTAGGTTAACCATCCATAGTTTGTAATTGGACAAGTTAATCAACTGTCAGTTTTTTTCACCTATACTTTAATTGTTAACATCTATTTTTTCTGCATAGCTATTTTCATGTAATTTAAATTCATTTTATTGGAGATCGGTGTGGCATTCTTCTGTTATAGCCATGGTTAAAAAGTATTGTAGCCACACTTACCAACAATGGCGCAAAACGTCACAACTGTGGTTCGTAATTCTCTCATTCTCCAGATAATGTTGAATATTTTAATACATTTGAAAAAGAAGTTTTGTAGCTTTACTTCTTCTTCTTAACTAAATAATACTTCAAACCAATCCCACCGCTATATATAGAACAAGTACCAATTACTAAAGCCATCTTCATAATACGTTTACTTACGCAAGCCCCCTTGTACATTGGAGATAACATTGCCAAACAGACTGATTCAGTCAAATCACCAAAAGTGTGAGAAGCACGAAAAATCAGCTTATCATATGCAAACATAGAAAACTTACTAGACATTGATGCAGCCGATAACGCAAAATTCAAATTAATAAAAGTGCTCCCGCTCAATCTTTTTCTGTTTGAGGCATCAAATAGTGTATAAGTAATAGCATTTGCTAAAAGCAACCTCGCGGTTGAGGCGACTCGAATAGCATTTATTCGGGGAAGAGAGCGCGACCATAATACAGGAATAACCAATACATTATGGAAAATGGTTATCGCTGTAAGAGAAAAAGCAATGAAGTATCCAACTGCTTCTGCGCTTTTGCAAATCCTCAAACCACCTAGATTTGTCTCTACTCCATATTTAAGCTCTCTCAAGTATGCATCAGAGTACAGTTCTCGTTTATCGACAGAAAGTCCACTAACTCCTGTCCTCCATCCATTGAAGGAAACCATGGCATTATTTACATTACACAAGCATGCTGCAATGCCGAGGAAAGGCCAGTTTACTACAAACGCCGAGGCATTTAACAAGGAAAACAAAACGAGAGATAAATTCAACCTTTTATATGTATCACTAGACAGTCGATTCTGTTCTGTCGCATGTAATAGTAAGTACGATGATGTAGCTGCTAGCAAATACCCAGATGCAAGCGAAACGGGAGGAGTAATGGATAATACTTTACTAATAGAACCTGCAAACACTGAGACATCATTCCGTTTTTTCCAACAATCTAGTGCCATCGCAACATACAAAATGGATGCTGTTCGAAAGGAAGCAACTTGTCTTCGCCTTATCATACTAGAAGCTTGAGTTTGTTCTACAACAATGTCAGCTTCAACGACATCCGCATCGTCCGCGGCAGATGCCATAAAATGTACATTACCTCTCGAGTAGAAAGAAGTCCTAAACGAAGGATGGGGGTAAAATTGTAATCTTCTAGTACGTCCTGTTACCACTGAAGATGATGAAGATGAAGATGATGAACTTGAAACACTGAATGAGTGGACCATACAAAACATTGCAGCAGCAGAAAGTAGGTAAACGAACATGCGTTTTATAAATGTCATGATGTACGATATGAGCGAGAGATATATACAATTGTATTTGAAATGTAATTGAAACAAAGTCTGGCCTTTTGTCTTTTGACTCTTTCTCGCTCTCGCTCTCTCTCTCTCTCTCTCTCTCGTTCTCCCAAGAGAAAAGATGGATGTGTGGATGGATGTGTGGATGGATATGTGAGATGTATTTAATATTATTTGTACAATGTATCTTGTATCTTTACTCTCTTTTCGATGACCGATGACACTAAATTCATATCTAATTAGCTCGAGTCTCCGGCTTTTCCGGTGTTTTCTCAAAATTTCTCCGATTTCTAATTTTTCAAATTTTTACGTTGGCCGTTGGCATGGCACATGGCATCAAAGTTAGTGTTGTAATGAAAGTAGATGTTCATAAACCATTCTTCATAATCTACACATTGTATACTCTTTATCATGAATGAAGATTATGGACTTCCTCACAACACAGATATTTCGGATCCAATGAATGCGGAACGAATGTCGTCTCATGATGATGACTGCGATCCAATACTTCCAAATCATCATCCGGACACCGCCGAGCCGTCATCATCGGTGGAAGTTGTCAGTGGAATGACTGCGAAAAGCTCTGTCGATTTTCTAACGTGGGAGAATGTTTTGAACGTAACTCCTCTTGGTCCTAGACGGGGGAGATTGGTGTTGACAGAAACACATCTTATTTTTACTCATACTGCTTCGGACAATGCATTAGAAGAAGATTATGATGATGAAATTATGCCGTACTTACAATCTCCTGGAAGGCAGGCGAATAATGCAAGTGGTTTCATGTTGTCGTTAGAATTGATTTCGGAGGTATTACCTCGGTGTTATAAGTTGCGTGATTGCGGCTTTGAAATTTTTTCGTTTACTGGTCCGAGAGTCGAAAATAGAGTTTGGAGTGATTTTTCGATTTACTTGGCATTTGACGACCCTGGAGATGTAATCATGCTTCGAGACGAAGTTGTTCGCAGCCTTAAAGAGCGGTTTAACGGAATTAAATTGAAATTTTGGCCTTTGAATAGCCTGCGAGATTATATGACGAGTCTCGTGAAAACTGATCCTCTAACGAAGCTGACAAAGAATTGGAGGAAACGACGAATAAGTAATTTTGACTATTTGATGAAATTAAATTTGATTGCTGGCAGGTCTAAGAATGATCTGTCAAACTATATTGTTTTTCCATGGGTTCTTAAGAATTATTCTTCTAAAATTTTGGATTTAGATGACAGGAACAATTACAGAGATTTATCAAAGCCTATGGGAGCCCTCGATGAAGAAAGGTTACAGAAATTCATTGGCAGGTATAAAGCCTTAAAGAAAGAAAAAGATGATTTGAATATACCGTTTATGTATGGATCACATTATTCATCAAAGTGCGGGGTCGTATTTCATTATTTGATACGGAAACGGCCATTCGCAGGCCTCCATAGGAAATTACAGGGAGGTAAATTCGATATTGCATCTCTATTATTTGACTCTGTTCGTCGGGAATGGGAGAAGGCATCAAAAGATTCATTCGCGAGAGTGAACGAGTTGATCCCCGAATTTTATAGTGATCCAAGCTTTTTGCGGAATGAGAATAGCTGGCAATTTGGTGAAATGGCGGACGGGAAAATAGTTTCTGATGTTCTTCTTCCCCCATGGGCTGAAGGCAGTGCGGAAAAGTTCGTGAATATTATGAGAAAAGCTCTTGAAAGTGACATTTGTAGTGAATCACTTCACAATTGGATAGATTTGATTTTTGGATACAGACAACAGGGAAAAGAGGCAAAAAGAGCAAACAACGTCTTCCATCATCATACATACTACACCCCCCAAGATTTGGATAATAGGAAGGAATGCGAAAAGCAATCAATCTTGCTACAAGTTGACGATTTTGGTAGCTGTCCACAACAGCTCTTCTTTCGGCCTCATTCTCGTAGAAAAATAAGTGTGGAAGATGAGTGCGAAGATGACGATCATGATCCACACGAAGAACACGTTGGAAGGCTATCATCAGAGGAAGGTGTCTGAACAGATTTGCTCTTATAGAAATCATAAGAAATTGTTTTTCACGCAATTGCCAAGAATTAAGTGCTTGCGATCAGTGATTTTTCAGATAATGTCAAGTATTAGACTGTACATATACATTTGCGAGTGTAGAGGAGTACAAAAGACCCATCTACAAGTTGTATGATCAGCTAACATTTCTTCGAAAGTGCATTTTTAATATTTGTTGAGTGAGCATGTATCTGATGTGCAAGTACAATATCCTAAGCTAAGTACATGTACTTCAGCCCTATAGGATAATGAAATCTATTTGATTTTATAGACAAAAATTATTCAGCTACAATATCGTAACAGAGTAATTTAGGCCAGATTAAATCGTGAAGGGAGAATATGAGTGTAGCTGCTTTGTTTATTCATATGTTCAATCGCACTCACATGTTTCCCTATTTGTCGGGGCGAATACACGGATCTTTGCTGCTTAGTACACTCCCGTTCGATTCCTTGTTCCCGTATTGTTCGTTAACTTCGTAGAAGCTTTAAACTTCCACTGTGTGCCGTCACATCATGCACCATCAGTTTATGCACAAAACCTCATACGTCAGTGATCATAAAATGTAATACTTCGAAGTAACATTTAATATTTAAGTAGATTTCTGCAATCACGAAGAAATGAACTAAGGCACTTTTCACTTTTTATCTAAATACATGCGAACGATCTGCTCAGACTTTTGACACTATTTACACCAAACTCAACTTTACTATATATTTTCTTTTTCCTTTTGTTCCTGACACAGGCGGACAATCTTTTCAGACTTCTGTCTCAATACACGGATCGCTTCTGCAACAATAGTTGATGCTGGAATCATTCCTACACTTTCGACGCTAAAAATAAAGTGATCTGGTTCCCTTGTAATTCGCACCATTTCCTTAAGCTTTGGATTCTTCATAAAATTTCTACTCATAGTACACGCATATGGATTTACCACAACTGCTTTTCGTGTATGAGATCCTTCTTCACAAGGAACGATATTGAATACTCCCGGTTCAACCATTTCAAGTTCGTCCGCGAGATCGTCATATACTTCATGCAACAACTCAACCTTCGGCATTAGTCTATAAGATGCTGTTGAAACTGGACTATACTTAGCATGGTCCTTTCCAACAGATTTCCGAGCGTGTGCTTCGAGCTCGATACTTTGTCCTGGCCTTAATTTCATAATAAGAATGTCATCAAACACCGGCCGTATACCATCTGCAAATTTCTCTTTTTGGTTACCTTGCGGAACCCACTCTAAATCTCTTGAATACACACTTTTGGAATAAGGTTGATTGGGTAATCCGGCTGAAGACTTAATCTCTTCTCTACTAGGTCTTCCTCCACAAGTTACTGATAGTTTGAATACAAGAGTATTTTTATCAGTTGCATCGCCCTCGTCTTTTCCAAGACAATCATTGATTAGAAATTTGTCAACACATGGAAAAAATATAATGGACAAGCAAACCTCTCTGCTCTCATAATCAAACTAACATGGGCCAACAGCATACATAGGATACAAAAAGAAAAGTATGTGAAAGTCACAAGACTTGACACATAAATGTCTTTTCACTACATATCGCTGCCAACTAACAGGAGATCTGTTTATCGCCTACTCAAACAGACTCAAGCAGTACCGTACCAACACAGGGCCTCTAGTCCAGATTTGTCTTCATCGAGGTATCCTCTTTTTCGAAATAATTTAAAATCTTACCTTCAAAATCCTCAAATGCACGGGGATCAACCATGATCGGAATTAATCCCAAGCGATGAGACAACACCTCATCATGCATAACGCTTGTATTGTTCCACATATATACACTTTCGATAGCAACCGTAGGAACTTCAGCAATCATTATTCGTCGTAAAGCATTGGCAAGTGAAACGTCTATGCCACTAATTTCAAACACTAGATGGTTTCGGTCTTCACTTTCAGATAAGAGTCGAAAGCGCAAGTTCGATCTACATGGAACAAAACATGAGCATCTCGAAAACTTCTATTGTGCACTTCCTAGTAAAACGCATATGTAGTAGATCTAGAAACTCCTTGAAGACACACCAATTCAACCAGTAAGGGCATGGTAATCAACAAGACGAGTCCTTTAACGTTGCTTTAGGCTGCAAGTAGCACCGAATCAATTCATGGCGATGATAAAATTGACGGCGACTCTATAAATTGCCGCCATACGAAAATAAGAATAGGACACTAAACTTACTTAAATCTAGAGAGGAACTCATTACTATCCTTCGGTATAGGAGGTTGAGGATGTGCATAAACCTTGCGAATGGTGTGCTCAAGAACATCATAGTGATCTACATTTGATTTGGTCATTGTACTCTAATGAAACCGTTGATAAATCCTTCGAGCGAGCGACTTTTACACCTAGTAGTCGCAAAATATGCCGCGATGATTCCAGAAATTGGCAACGAGTGTATTATGGGTAATAGCGGAACGTACAAAGATTCGATGTGTAGAAGGCAAGAGACAAACGATCCGCCATCAACATGTACAATGTGTGTTTTGAATATGAATTGGGAAGGCGGGATGGGTGGTTGAAGACTTCGTGCTTATGAATTAGCTCTCGGACCGAACTTTGCAAGATATTAATCTGTGCATGTCATCTTGTCATATCTACAGCGTATCTGTGGAAGTGATATTAATAAATTATTCATAATTCAAAAAATTATTTGAATGAATGTACCACTCGCTTAGTCCTCATGGACATGATGATACTTCAAAATGTTTTACCCTCGCGTAGCATGACTCTCGGGGTAATGAAAGTGTCTTTAACAATGTGACCTAGATAATTTCACCAATACTTTAGAGGTGCTCAAAGGCAAATTGCCGAATCGTCTCAAAATCTTAAACTATCGCCGTGTCCGCGAGGTGAAATCTTCAAACCTCATCTATTAATTTACGAAATGTTGTATATTCTCTGACAAACATTCTTTCAAATAAAGACTGTAAATTCGATGACGAAGCGTTTCTTGCTTAGAAAAATACCCGAAGACTCTTAGTTATTGACGTGTAGACATATGAAGAACTAAAAGAAGATGAAGCATTCACATTACGAAACTCAAATTTGAAGGGAAGAGAAAAGAACTTTACGGTTTATCTTAGGTTTTTGACGAACTTTTTGAAAACCTTATTGTCAGATGACTTATATTTCGATCCTTCTGAGTTTGATACAGGAGCTCTCCCCCTAGCTGCGGCAAAACCAATTCTCCCGCTTTTATCGTCAATATTGTATTCTAATTCGTTCGCTTTCTCAAGTGCACGTTTCTCGTCTAAACGCTTTTTCTGAATCCATTCATGATTATGTTTTTGATAGTTCTGGCTAATGTTAGTCGGTATAATGGAGTTCTTCAAAGAGGGGGGTGCATATGAATCGCTATCTTTCTTTGAAACGATGACATCTGGCACATCAATATTAATTGTATTTGGATTCTTTTTCTGTTTCAAACTTATACCAAACGCAGTCGGGAGACCCGCCTTCGCGATCATTTTGTCTTCATCTCTACGAGAAACCCGCGAGGGGTGCGAATTTTTATTCATTGCACTATTTTGAGCAACCACAGATGATTTCAATTCAATTTCTGCAATCCCAGTACCACCCAAAATATTACCACCCGAACCAACGTCAGCTTCGCCAGTTCCATCGCGGTGTAAGCTACCCCCAGCTGCGTCCGTCCCCACAGTAACCACTTTCTTCGCCAATTCTTCAAACAAATCCTCCTTTGAACGGTTACCAACCTGAGCAGATAATTCGGTTCCACCCTTCAGATACACCTGCTTATCAGTGAGCCGAGACTGAATATACTTTTCCATCGCAATCGCATGCTTTTTTTCCAAAACTGTCGACTCTTCGCTAGCTCGATCACTCACAAACATACCATTGTTAGGCATGACGTTGCCGGTTGCGTCCCCAACAGAGTTTTTAAGCTTCTTCTTTGAATTGGAAAGCTTAATGCCCTGCAATAATTTACGTTCTCTCTTCTTTTGTTCGAGAATTTCCAATGGATGACGCTGATTGTTACTGGACGCCTCATTCTGCTCTTCGTCTACAGCCTGTTTCTCTCCTTTATTGTTTATTGTTGTTCCCCGTGCTTCCTTCACCAAGTTGTCGTCGTCGTCATCGTCATCGTCGTCATCTGAAATTTTTCGTCTCCGTTTGATAGAGCCTTTCGTCTTTCGAGCCTTAAACATCTTTGCCAAATTTTATCAAATACGGTTTGGTTACATGTATATTGATTGATATTTGGGACAAGGCCAAGGTCAGCGATTGGTGGACTATTTTGGTACCGTAAATTTTGAGCAACGCGCGGGAAGGGATTTCATAAAAAGATTGACAGGCACAGGATCAGTATTTGCAGCTATTACACGTGTAATCGAAAATGTGACGCGAGATTATGACTTGCGAGTTGCGGTTGCGACTTGCGAGTTGCTTGGCTGCGGACAGGGTCTCAAGGATTGTATTCTTGTATTTTCCTTTTTACCCTTCTGTCAAGAAAGCAAGGAAGCAAACAACATCAATCCTATAAATACACGTTAGAAATAGTATTCATCTCACTCGTTGTTGCTCTTATTAAATTGTTTGTGCGGAGGGTGTAAACGGAAGAGGTTTTTGTTGCGATTTTAATTTCTGTGATATCAATACGCATTAGTTCTTAAGGCCATCAACAAAACAAGCCTGGACTGGATATTATTATTATTTTATATATTTGAGAGAGAGAGAGAGAGGTCTCCTTCGATTGCTATTCATTTATCTTCATCAAGATGGTTCGTATGGGAAAGAATCCACGCGGAAACAAGAATTATGAACAATCCAGGGCTCATATTGGTCTCATGACACCAAATCTTATTCAAAGTATCTATGCGCCGTTCTTAAATGACTATGCTACGAAACAGTCTGAGGAGTTTGCCCAATATCTTGTATCATCTCAGAACTTGAGTGAAACAGATAATAGTGATATATGCGAGGCTGGCGAGAAAGAAGAGTGCGATGTTTCGGGAGGAGTGGATGCAGAACAAATGCCAAACACAATTTATCAATCCCAAAAGAATTTAGACGAGTTAGATGAGTTTCTAAAGCTTCTCTCGAAGGACTTTTCCCATGGCGGAGAATGGAAGGCAAAGGTGAATAGTGCAAAATTTGAAAGGCGTTTAAATGAGAAGTACGGAATATTTCGACCGCTTTTAACTGATCCTCGTTATGAACCCTACGTCAGGTTTATACAGAGAAAATATGCATTAGGACATTTTTCCCCCTTCCGTGAAAGTAGCAAACGCCCTATGAGCCTCAGTAGTAGTATGATCCTTCTTTATATGCTTTACCGCAATAAAGTTCGAGTAGATGGAATTATATTGTCCGCATTATTTTTAATTGTTGGTCTACAACCATGGGCACTTGTGTTCTTAGTCAGCGTCGCTACCGTTCTGCTAGAAAAGCGAAGGAAAGCGAATATTTTCTCAAACGTAATGGGAAAACATCCAGTTGTTGTTAAACCATTTTATAAGAGCAATGAGGATGCAGCTGAGATATTACATCATCCAGTTGGTGATCGAGATGAAACAGATGAGTCACCGAAGGATGATGCCCAATATGACGTGGTTGTGCTTGGCACCGGCCCGGAAGTATTGTATTGCGCCGCGTTGCTGTCAAGGACAGGTAAATCAGTTTTAGTTTTATCGCCAGAAGAGGATGCTTCCGGGTGTTGTACTTTAAAGGATTACACAGTCGCTTCAATAAACAAAACTAATTCAAAGCAATGGAATATGATTCCTTTTGATGTAGCAGACTCAAAAATTGGGCGCATTTCGACGCAGCAGAAGATTCTTGCACCAGCACTTTGTACGGATACTGATACTCAAGGTGGTGTTCGATTTTCCAAAATTGGCACTGCTGCTGATGAGTATGCTTACGAAATTATCAATGTTCCAGGAATGGGCGAAGGTCCTGAGGACAACTATGACATTCCATTTATCTTAAGGTTAGTTATTATCTCAAATGTCTTGTCGATCACTCTCTCTTATATTATTTCATCTTCTAGAGCTGGCGGGGTAAAGTCTATCGCGGACGATGCATGCTCATTTTTGGGTGATGGATGGATGGAGAATGAAAGTGTCTCGACGACTTACTTAAAGTCTTGTATGGACCTGAATGCCGATTGCTCGAAATTCTATCTTGCGAAGCTTCTTCCATCATGGATAGGTCCTATTGATCCAAAAAGTAACAACGCTTATGCTGATGCTGCATGTCGATTCGCTGGGGATTTTTTGAAGGCAATAGTAACACAGAACATTCACGTCAGGTCTCTTTTGTGTGCCATTGGACTGAGATCAGAAAATTTAGATCCTAGCAAAACAAGTATGGGTGTGCACATATCCAATTGCGCCTCTGTCTGCTCTGCGGACGGGTATCACTATACTATCGGTGGTCCACGAAGTCTGTGTCATGCATTTCTAGCAACAATCAAAGCTAATGGAGGAAAAGTGAAAACACTGTCAAAAACGAAAACATTACTGTTTGAATCAACAGAGCAAAACAATTCTAGTGGGTTTAAATGCATTGGGGTAGAACTTGTAAACGGCAAAAAAGTTTTCGCTGAGCAGACTGTGTCAGGTTACGGATTTCTTCAAACATTCCTTGAATTTTTACCCCAAGAAGTAAGGGACATTGGAGGAGTTCCACAAGGCCTACCAGCTCTCACAGAAAAACGACCTCAGATCAAGTTCTTAGTTGGAATCAACGGTGAATCATCAGAGCTTGATTTACCCTCAGCAGATTGGTATAGATTACCTTTAGCTGCAACTATTGGGAAAGTGTCGTTTGAAAGTGGACTCAAGAAAGAGAACTCCGATAAAGATGATAATGCAGACAACGTCGATTCCGATACCAGTCCTGCTCGAAAGGTAAAGTTTGATAGCGGAGAGAGCTGGATGAGAATATCTTTCCCAAGTGCGAAAGATCCGAGTTGGAAAGATCGTTATCCCGGTGTTTCAACTTGTGTGGTAACAATAGAGGCCGACGATGATTTCGTTTCGTTGTTAGATTCGAAGCCAGCTATCTACGTTCCAAAAAAGGCAGATGAGGGTAATATTACAAGACTTATTGCGAGAATTACACGCGATTTGTTGGATGTATATCCACAGCTTCAAGGGAAAATTGCATGTGTGGAGTATCGTGGTCCGATTAGATGCGGGCTTAGTCAAACGCCACAGCGCTATGCAGCCCCTGGAATTCGTCCAGGAACTAATTATCCTGGTCTCTATGTATGTGGATCAGATCTAACCTTGGATGGTATGGCCGGGTCGTTTATTGGATCTTGGCTTGCTGCGAACTCCATGTCAGGGTATACCCCAGTAGACTACCTCCTGCTTCAAAGGAACATAACAGCAGATCTGGCTAAAATAATCCCAGATCCTTTGGTCGAAGATGGAGAACCAGCTATCATCTTGAAGGAAAGCGAACCTCCTTTGCTGGCACCAGAGAGTGATGATGAAAATTAGAGACATTGTCTTTACAAAAAGGAAAGCCTTAACTTTAGAATGTCTTCTTACGTAGTACCTCGTAACCACGTGCATCATATTCTCTATTACAGATGAATATCACTATTTTACAGCTCATTTGACATTAATCAACTATCCGAAAAGTATTTCTGTACGTTGGTCTCCTTTTTCAACATCGATCAGCAAAATTAACGTGCCTCCATACATGTGACGTACGGGAAGGAACACGGGCAGAGTCAAAACCATACGCCATACGAAATGTCCGTGATTTGAATTACGTGCTATTCTAACTTAACTTTTCCAAATTCAGTACTTCTTCGTGCTATTCTAACTTAACTTTTCCAAATTCAGTACTTCTTCACCTGGCACTATCGCACAAAGTAGGTAGTAAAAATAAGATTTAAGAAGTGATTTTGAAATGTTGAAATCCGTTGTAGCTTTCCGACCTCTCATTAATACTTCGAAGTATTCACGTACTTTGTCGAGTGAGAAAGGCTCATAACAACTATTGCAAGAAGATATCAGCAAGATTTGGATCTGAGAAAATACCATCTCCGACAATTTCGACAATTGGCGGCGACAAATGAACAGTATTGGACAGACTTTGCCACATTACTCCCGTGGATGTTTGAGAAGGAAATTGACAAAAAATAGGAGAAGCCTCACCAAGATGCATCAGAGGCGCCCACTTTTGTAGTTGATGCAGAAAGTTTTGATTTGTTAAGAAAAGGTCATCAATTACTCATGATAAAAGTTTTGAAATATCACTCACGTAGGAGAAAACCTCCACAATGGCATTAGTCCTTGGATTGACGACTTGCTTGCTCATATACCACAAGATTTGCTTATTTAGACATCATCAGAATTATCAAGAAATAATGTTAGACATTACTACCATTTTACATAACCGACACGGCTGCTTCCCGTCATTGCTTACCTCTCCTGAAAATCGTTTCGCCATAATACATTGTAATGGATCGTCGTTTGTACTTGAGCGAAATCTAGGTTTCGTGAACATGTGCCCATTCCCATTGCAGCCGGTGCAAAAGTATAGTCCATTAAAATCTGGATCACCAGTCCCGACAACAAGTACACGCATTGTTAAACCTAGCATGGGAACTTGAACAAAAGGCCTACTTGCTGGATTGATACCACGATATTGTTCTTGTGCTCGCAACAATTTCAGATTTGAATGAAGCATTCTACACGAAGCAAATCGCTGTGTTCTTTGCTGCACGCTTCTTGTTCCCAGAAGATGGAACCGATGACAAGTCTTCATCATTCGAGCAGTCCCTTTTGTATCGAGATAATCAAACATTCGAAGAACAATATCATCGGAAAAGTTATGCAAAAAGCTCTGACAACAATGACCTTCACGGATACCACACTCTGAAATATTCGCCTCTCGCTGCCTCATTCGATGATGTGCACGTTTGAGCTCCTCAAAAGCGTTCAAAAAATTCACATATGCTTTATCTCCCTTTAGTTTCTCAACTTCATCTCTTGGAATACTAGTCAACCACTGTCCATGTTTCTCAAGTGCATCTGATGGGTGATGATAATGATGATTAGTACCAGCTGTGGAAGAGTAAGAATTTCCCGTTTCTACTGTAGAAACAGCATCATCGTCGCCGGTCACTGAAGACACTAACGAGTTCGAATCCACTTCCATTTTATTATGTTGTGTTGTATATAAATATATTCACATGAAATAATACCAGAGTAAAATAGAGTTATTGCGTTACCCGATTTCCCGACGTTACATCACAAGGAACGAAATCTTGTAGGGTTTACACAACAACGATCTTCCAAACAACAACAGAGTATTTCAGTATGTACAGCGGCAAAAGTTACAATGTGTTCTAGAGAGTGTATTCGTACGTCTAAAAGAGAGAGGACTCTTTGAGAATAGACTACATAAAGAAAGCAGTGTTGGTCTGGGAAGAAGGTACATGTATTATTTTAATAATAATACATGTCCATAAATGTTTAGTAGATCTACGAGTTCTGTTAATCCGAACTAAACGCGAGTTCTGTTAATCCGAACTAAACGCGAGTTCTCATACCGTCAGAGCAAAGATACACATCACATGTAAAGTCTAGAAATAGAGGGTAGTCTTTGTCAACTTTTCCCGAATCCCGAAAATTCGGTGTGATCGAATCATCATAATATCATCATCATGTGAATCCCCGTGGTGCTAAGTCGTACGTACGGACGTACGACTTAGCACTGTTCAACATGAACATGCCACGATCCACGATGCCCTCCGTTTCATTGCCCTTTCCGAGCTTCCATCATTTCACAATAATAGCAACAGATAACGAGACAATAGTGTGTAGTACACGTTTTTAATTTCCTTTTGCAGTTTCAGAAGTGTAATGAGGCTTGTTGGAAAGAAATATCGTTATGTTGTTTTGACGGCGCCCTGGTTTGCAGCAATAGCAGGTTTTATGTCAGGTCTTCAGCCAGCTGGTGTTGAATGGAGATGGTTTAGTTTTCATCCGCTTTTAATGACAATGGGATTTGTAGGAATGATGGTAAGTCTTGCATCAATTTTTAATTGGATGTTTTTGAAAATATGTTGCATTGGGAGCTCCAGCGAGGAACATACTTGACATCACTTTGGTAACCCACTTCTAAGTAGTTATTTGTTGGCATATCACTTTGATTTGCACCATTCAACGACCGGGGATTTGTGTTAGTTGTTTTTCCTTGCATCGAAACTCTTTAGCCTTTTAGACACGTACCGATTGCCAGCACAATTTATTTGATTGAATTGAAATAAGCTAAATCTATTTTTGTCTAAACCATCAGGCAAATGGTATAATGGTGAAAAAACTGGGTGGTTATGTAAATACAAAAATTCATGCAAAGCTTTCGCTCGCAGGAATGTTCATGGCACTGGGCGGTCTTTACGTCATCTACACGAATAAAGAGTGGTACGGACGACGACATTTTACGTCGGTTCATAGTAAAGCTGGACTATTATGTCTCATCGGTTGCGTATTAGTGGGGACGGCAGGTACCGTATTTTTGCATCCAGATTGGGGTATAAGCAAGACGAATAAAAATATTCGCTTGTGTCATAAATGGCTGGCACGTGCAGTTGTATTACTAGGTTGGATAACGTGCTTCGCAGGTTTACAACAGATATGTTACGACAACTACTTTATGGCATTTTATGGATTACCATTACTTGCATTGGTTCCTGTTACTGTAGTCCCCTAATTTTTTAATTTCCGAAGCCTCTTCCTTTCTTTTTCCTTCGCTTATTTGCCGCAGCTTCCTTACGCCGTTGCTCACGGTTCTTAAAAACACCGTCATCTTCGTTGAATTCCTCAACTTCATATTCTTGTTCGAAGACTCCATCATACACAAAATCCTCATCTTCCCCGTCCAAATCGTCATCATCGAAATCCTCATATTCGACAGACTTCAAGATATCTCTGACATTAACAATTCCGTCATCGTCAACGAACGGATTGCGGGTTTCTTCTGTTTGCATATGCATTCCGACCTCGTCGCTGACATCATCTTCATCCTCTACATTTCTGTCAAGGACCGACGCAAGAATTTCATCTTCTTCATCATTCACAGTCACTGAGCTCTTCTCCTTTATTACATAAAGAGGTTCTAATTCCTTTTTCTTTCCTTGATTGAGCCTTACTACTCTTCCCATTAATTTCTTGCCTCTTATAAATTCCATTGCTGATGTTGCATAAACCGGAGAGGTAAATTGAGCAAAACCATATCCTTTGCTCTTGTTCGTCTTCCAATCATATATGACCTAAAACGTAGCGCAATCATAGAGATATGAATTTTTGAAGACACATATTTACATCGGCAGGCAAAGCGTATCACTGAACCCTTACCTTGCAACTAATGAGCTGCTCACCAAGACCAAGGTTATCAAACCATTTTGCAAGATCTTCAGATGTGACCGAATAGCTCAAATTTCCAACAAACACTTTGTTCGGATCAACAAACTTCTTAGTTCCTTTTCTTCCAGCGGATTTAACTCTGTCGTAATTCGCTTGCACAACAGATGAACCTGCAATATGTTTAGTCCGTGAGCTTTTCCGCTTTACACGCATCACTAAAGAATTCGAACTATTGATGTGAGGAGACCTGATCTGAGTTGCCCCTGTCGAATGCAAAGCTTGGCCGAATCTACGACTGCAAAAGTCTAATTGGGATGCAGCAGAGCTCCTAACAAAACTACTGCTTCCTGAATACGAAGCTACGGATTGAATTCTGTCCGAACATCCGAATAGAAAACAAGAGATCCCCACGTACTTTAACATATTTAGACGATTATGAAGATAACCGATAGAAAAGAGTTGAGTTGTGTTAAATATCGGCAATTTGTCAGCAAAAATTCGAATAGCTATTATTGATATGAGATGTTCCGTTGATATGTTGATTATGCCGGTATTAGAAATAAAAAACAAAATGAGTTTGGTGGTTGGTGTTGGTGATGTATCGAAACTGGAGATGTCGTCATGTCGTGCGCGTGCGCGTTTGAGCTTTTTTGGAAATAAATCACAGTAAGCTATATTATTATTATAACGTTAAGAAGTACACGTTTTCTTGGAACCTGTGCAGTATACTGTGTACTGTGTACTGTCTAGCAATCATCTGGTATCTACGTATCTACCTTCCGTTCAACCAGTTGAAAACACACACTTCCACCTTCCAAGTGTATCATTTTCTTCTTGTTCCTGCCACAAGCTAACAATCAAAGAGACATTTTGATCTTCTCTGTACATTAGAGATGGGCTTTAGAAGTGGCATGCCATGTAAATTGGTGTTTTCTGTGTTTATTTTCGTTGTCTATGTTCGCAAGTCGTTCTGCTTGACAGTCAGCAGAGATGCCATCCATGCGATCGGGAACATTGCAATCGAAAAGGTTGTAAGCGACAGTTGTGAACTCGTTGATGTTAAGCAGAATCTTATGGATGTTGCTGTTTATCGAAACAAGTTAATTGATGGTAAGAGGGAGTTTTTGTTTTGGCAAAAATGAGTAGCTAAGCGGTAATTACTTTATTTCTTTTTCATAACTTATCCTTTTTTCTAATCCTCTCTGCAGCTGATATGAAGATAGCTTCTCAGGAATCAAAACGAGATGAATACAATCGAATGGAAGCAGGTTTGACAGGACTTTCTATTGGGCTCGCTGGTGGTCTAACAGCTGGCGGTCTAATCTATTTCTCTTCTGACGACTCTGAAGCGATCTCTTCAGCTGTTCAAACTGCCATCGGAATCGGCGCTGGACTCGGATTGCCGTTAGGTCTAAGCAATGCCCTTGGAAATAAAGTTTATGTCCCCACAATGGAGCAGGCTCGGAGAGGTCTTGTTCAAGACTTTACAGAAAGCATTTGGAGAGGAGGAAATGTCGCTTTTGTCGCACGCTCGAACGATTTGGACGGAAAATTTCAGAAGTTCAAACCGTCAAATGGCGTTGTTGCAGTTATCGAAACTCAAATAAGAAACTTCGATGGTAGTTCTAAAAAGTTTGGATCGTTACCGTGTCATGTCCATATCATGAATTTAGATGTGGATAATGATTTGAGGCGTAATGGGCTTGCCACAAAGGTATGTGTTTCATATGATATACATATAATACTATATATCATTTCTCATCCGTGTTTAATAAATTCAGTTGATGAATAAAGTTGAGCTTTACACCAAACGAGAAACCGAAGCCGAATTATTAACATTGTAAGTACATTGATTTTTGCGTTTATATGCTACAGGTTGTGAAAGTCAGAGTAAGATACTCTTGAGCTTAATGATACATTATCAGCTATTTAATTGTTATGAGAATCGTACTAATCATTTACCAATCGTCATTATGCAGATTAGTCGATGATACAAACGACGTTGCGATAAGTCTCTATAAAAAGCTCGGTTTCGACGATCCCATTAGTATCGGAGCGCCTTCTGCTTCGAAAGAGTTTGGTTCGTTTACAATAGGTCGAAGTATAATGATGAAGAGAATACGTTAAATTTTTTGAATGAACCAAAACTTAAACGCTTGATCCTAATTGTTTTTGATGATTATGAATCAACATAAACCTAATATAGAGGAGCCGTGAAAATATACACGAGTTTTGCTATGACGAGCTTTGCGAACTGCGTAACTGTCCTATTGGTATCTTACAATGTTCTCAACTATAAATAATTACAAAACAAGTGGTGCCATTGGGCTTAAAGGGGATGTAATCACCTAAAAGTGTGGATGTCACTTTGTTAGGGATCAGAATGATGCGCCAACGATCAAGGTCAGACGAACCTACGTCTTCTTCGTTGACAGCCTTTTTCCGGACTGGTAATGCGTTTCGCTAACAACTTTTTGAGATGATTCTATCGACTGTAGGGATTGTATCTTCTTTTGCTGCGATGTCACATCTTACACAATATTTTTAGATTTGTTTTCGTTGCTACTTCTTTCTTTACACGGGGTTGGTAGAAAGTTTATCGCATCCCAGCAGTGAAGGCAGGAAGCTTCTCGTCAACCGCTCGATTTCCTTAGAGTTCCAAATTTTCGGAATTTTACCTTCAAGCGTTCTCCCCTTTGCTGTTAACTTCCTCGACATAGTCTGGCGTGCTGCGATTTCTTTCATGACGCATCAAAGTCGGAAACGTTGAGAAAGGTTTTGCTAATAAGAAGCTTTGAAGCAAGGAACATTCAATTCAAAACTAATGTTCTTATTATGTTCAAGTAATGGGCTTTTATCATCAATGATCTGAATGTTTTCTCAATTGTATACAGGTACCTTACTGTTAACATCTAAGTTAAACATCGCATAAATTAGAACTCGTCCTCAGCATCATTCACTGCATCCGAAGAGGAGTAGTAGCAATTGTATTATGATCAATGCATATAATTGCGTCATCACTGCCCCTACAACGTGTGATCGGATTGGTGAATTAGAGTGGAAAGGGTGGAGGTTCGGAATGTACATACACCTATTGATTTCAACTTCCATATTTCTCCTCTTACAACACCTTTTTACACCCGTCACGTTTATCGTCAAAATAGTATTCATCGTCACCACAATAAAATCTTGTATGCTTCTCAAAGATTGACTCAGGTAAATTCTCGGAGAAATCTCTTGAAATTTACGTCTATTCACTTCATAATTTACAATCCTTGTTCTATGGGTTCAATCGCAAATATTATTGCGCTTTGATAAGTATAGTGCACCCATCAATACTCTAACTGTTTGATAGATCCACCGTTCCTATGCTATCAATCTCAAATATCACTGGTATTCTCACTTTCAAACGCATAAATTCGCAATACTTAAACCATGCCTTGCGAGCATTGTGTTGCTAATACGAAGTCTTTCTTCGAAATAGCTTGCTACACACGTCGTTGGGCCATTCGATTATGCCCCTCCTCTACTGCCCTTTCCCATACATTTTGAATCTGATGTTGACATCGCTTCATCATACTTCAAAACTTTCATGATATTTGTGTATGCAAATCCCACAATAGTAGAAGTTAACAAAAGAAAAGCATACAGATTAAAAAAAATCATACTCCAACAGTCATGACTTCTTTACAATTGTTTTCAAATTTTCTGCCAACGCTGCTAAGGTAATGTCCACCCATAATAGCAATACCATTTCTTCAATGAATCAAGTTGGTAGTCATGAAATCATGCTGTCATGCACCGCTAGAGATCTCCTTACCTCACTTGGACTTGGACTTGGACTTGGACATATCTTTCTTTTTCTCTATTATACATTCACCATATTAGAAAATAGGCAGTTATGATCGCCATGCCAGTGAGTCATTCATTCCTGGGCCTGGGCGCTGGGCTTGATGTCCAAATAATGACTCGTAGTATTTTACGTGTAGCTCATGCACAACTCGTAAATCGTAAATCGTCATCATCGGTTTTTTTTTCTCTTCTTCTTCCACCAACCGTACGTTTTCTTCTCTGTTTACGTAGGTCCTTTCTTTCCTCGTACGAAATTTGAAACACGGACCACTCGCGTATGAACATCTCTGAAGAAAGGAGCAGTGCAAGAAAAATGAAAATATGCGAGACAATGCTGAATAAATGTAATAGTAACAAAATTAACTTTTCAGTCACGTTAACTAACAACAACCTAGACCAAATAACAATGGCATCTCACCCTGAAACTCTCATTGACTGCTCGAAAGTCTACGTTAAGCAATCCACTTTCTCTAACGAGGAAACTGGCTACTTCGATGGCGCTTTCGCAGCTGTGGATATCAAGAAAGGTGCGTGAAGATATGTGTTGACGCACCTCAAGGCGCCACTATAGAATTATTTTTAAATAACATTTTGACTCATTTTCCGTACTTGTTCAAAATATCTCGCAATGGATAAATGAATCTTAGGTGAACTCGTGGAGAAGGGTTTAATGCGTCGTCTTCCTGAGGGCTTCGATGGAAATACTTGCCCTTACATCTTTACCTGGTCTACCGAGAGGTGAGTGTACTCTGATCTTACAGTCCTTCCGACGATTGGCTGTTGGTGTATTCATTTACTAATTACGAATAATTGCTATTGTTTAATTTTAGACCTAACAAGACTTGGGGTATGGGTTCTGGTTGTGCTCCTTACTACAACACGTGCAAGAAGGGCACTTCGAATACCAAAATGGTTCGTTACTTTGACAAAGACCAATTCGAGATCTTTGCAGTGGAGGATATTAAGGCAGGAGACGAATTGTTGCACACCTACATTAGTTTGGAATGGAGAACATGCTTTTCGGAACTCAATGATATCATAAACAAGGATGAGAAATAAGTCTTTTTGCATTTTCGAAGTCGTAGTGGTTATTTTCTGTCGTGTGTTGGGATAATTTACAATGCCACTAGCAATAGGTAATTATGGTTAACGTTGTCGTTATGGTTGATAGTAATGTTTGAGACATATACGCACTCGATTACACGGTAGACCATTTACTTTCTCGACCGAACTATGTCCTTACCCCCCATATGTATGTAGAAAGGCAACTATTAAATAAATATTCATCATGTCATTTGGAGTAAGTCGTGGATTGTAGAAGCGAAGTATCTTTTTGGAAGTTCTTGAGCATATTCGAATCCAAGGTTCCTATTTGTTTAAGGCTAATCTACACACTGTTGTAAGGACAGAGAACTTGGAGGAAGGATATAAAGACAATTAGTTTCGTTTTGTTTTAAGGAGAGTAACTTACACATGTCATTGACAAGATTTGACGGTCCATCCATGATATCGAACTACACTTAGTATGAAGCATTCAACTTTGGAGGCTGGATAGCTGCATTGGTGGTTGCTTGCTTTTCTTGGACAACCGAACTAAAACAATGCAAAAAGATGTAAACTTAAAACAATTGATATTAAAAGCAAGCCGGTTGTAAGTCATATAAATACAAATGGCGAGATCATGAATACTCAGCGAGGAGAGTTTCGAGTTCTTCCCATTCGATCATATATTCTTCAAGCTTGGTTTCCTCTACTTCCTTCTTCGCCATTAAATCTTTTAACATATCTAAGTCCGTCCCATATGTTACCATGTCATTATCTATTTCTTCAATACTTTCTTCCACCTTTTCAATCATTGAAGTTAACTTCTTGATTCGCTTTGGGGCATTAAATGCAAGCTTTCGAAGTCTAGTTTCTTCCTGCTTATCGACAGCGCTGTTTTGTTCATTAGATACTGACGTAGCACTTTTTTCTGAAGAAAGATTATATGTCTCCCAGTCGCTCTCCAAAAGTGATCGTTCTTCCAGAATAAAGCTTCCATCCTTAACGACCCCAACATGGGTAAAGTCTACCTGTTCACAGAAAGATCTATCGTGGCTTATTACAACAATTGATCCATCCTTACCTCCCCAAGTGCTCAAGCTCTCCCCAAGGCATTCGATGCATTCAACATCTAGATGATTTGAAGGCTAAATATAGAACAATGATTCGTCAATGAATATTCATAAGCATGGAATAATACAGATTTCAAGTCTTTACCTCGTCAAGAAGTATTAGATTACTCGCTTTCAGTGCAAACATACTGAGAGCAACACGTGCCTTTTCACCACCACTCAAATCGCCCACCTTACGTAGGGGTTTGTCTCCGCCAAGATTCAACATCCCCATGACACCTCGTGCTTGCTGATCAGAGACAGTTATATCGCCGTAATCACCTTCACGAGCATATGATGTTGCCAAATCCACCGCCCTCTGAGTAACATCAAGTTCTTGCGCAAGATCTTGAGTAAAAACTCCCATTCTTAATTTTCTATTCAACTTCTTTTCTCCTGAAATAAGTTCTAACTTTCCTCGCAAAGCAGCCATAAGAGTACTTTTTCCAGCTCCATTCGGTCCACGCAAAATAATTTTCATTCCTCTCTTTATTTTGAAGTTTACGTTTTTGATAATTAAATTCCCGGGGTCATAACCAATATTTGCGTTCTCAAGTTCAAGCAATTCATCGCCAATTGCTTTTGGGGGATCCGGGAGTTTAAGGAGAGGTTTCGTTCTCTCAGTAACAATCGCAACAGGAGGTGGTGTAAGCTTGCCTTCCTTACGCATCTTTTCGATCATCTTTACTCGACTCTGCGCAGCTGACGCTTTAGTAGCCGACGCACCATATTTGTCAACAAATTCTTGTAAACGGGCTGCTTCTTCAACGTTGCGCTCGTACTCAATCCTTGCACTTTTTGCTCGGAATTCCTTTTCGTTGAGATATTTATTGTAGGAACACGATACATAAGTCAAGAGAGTTCCTCCGCTTATTTCAGCAATGTTATTCACACTTTGATCAAGTAGTTTTAAATCATGTGATACGAGTACAATACTCCCTTTGTAGTTGGTGAGATAATTTCCCAACCAATCCCTTGCAGAACTATCTAGATGGTTGCTCGGCTCATCTAGAAGAAGCAGTGTAGGATTGGATAGAAGCAGACGGGCTAAGGCAATGCGCATTTGCCATCCACCACTAAAGCAGGAACATTTCTCGTTGATATCCTCATCAGCAAATCCTAGTCCTTTCAAAACTGCAGTGACACTTGCCTCTTGTGTATACCCTCCCACCGCTGTAAAGCGCTCGTTTGCCTCATCTAATGCCTTCAGTGCAGCATCACCAACATCACCTTCCTCTATTCGTTTCTCCGCCTGAATACACCTATCCTTGGCCTCATTAATTTCGAACATTTCGCTCGCAGCTTCCTCTGCAACTGTCCTCACAGAACCACTCACTGCGGTCTGTTTCAAATATCCCACTGTGACCTTGGGAGCAACCAACGCTTTGCCATCATCCATTTGCACTGTTCCAGTTATACTTCCAAGAAGAGTGGATTTACCTACCCCGTTTGGTCCAACAATGCCCCATCTCTCATTCCGTTGTACATTCAAATTTACATTGGTCAATAACTGATTGGATCCCCTCGAAATGGAAATATTCTCCAACATCAAGGCTGCTCCCTTGGTGTCGCCCACGGTATAACCTACAGCAGCAGCAACAGTATCAGACTGCCGAGTCCGCGATTTCACAGCTGACAAAAAAGTGACACCATTTTGCGAAACGAATCGACGGTTTTGAATATTGATAAGACAGGTACTGAATGCTGCAGTTGTAGCTGTAGCGCTTCCGAGGAGGAACCAGATGGTTTTCAAAGCATTCATTTTTTAACTTGGATCTTATAGTTCCTTTTCCTTTCTTCCAAACCAAAGGTAAGTGCAAGTAAGAAATGTCGATGGAAATTATACAGTGTTGGCTTTTGTTAATGGTTGAGAGTTGAGAGAGGGTAGGTTAGTTGCAATGATTTTCAAAAGAAGAAAATGTTTTTTTTTCTTCTATTTTTACACGGATGACGAAGACGTGGATGAAAGGAGTGGGGACGTACTCGAAAACGTCCGAAGTCCAGCGTCCAGCGTGAGGGAGTGTCAAATTTCGAATTTAGATTTTGGCGGTTAAATATTTGACGACACATTCGACATCGACAGAAGGAAACTTGTGTTCTTGTTTTTTTTTCCGTAGCCCCAGCCGCAGCCCCAGCCGCAGCATACAATACCTGGTACAAGAGTA
>Ga0209092_10001271_pt1 | contig 24966 bp, 27 predicted proteins | sample FraStrMetagenome_FD_187446 | JGI IMG/M metagenome (GOLD analysis project Ga0209092, IMG submission 187446) | Marine eukaryotic phytoplankton communities from Arctic Ocean - Fram Strait ARC3M Metagenome (SPAdes) (version 2) | ecosystem: Environmental > Aquatic > Marine > Oceanic | place: Fram... | reverse complement strand
AAGGCCGGCCAATATAACAATTGGCCAGCCTTTGAGCTTTTGATAGTGGGTTTTCGCAGATCTGAGATAAGGATCTTCTTCCACTTTGTCCCAAGTTCCCATATATGAAGAGGCATCAGGCGCCCAACCGACGCGAAAAGGGATAAAATGACTAAGAAACCAAATGAGAATGATGTTGTATTTATTCAAGCCCTGGCAGAATTACTGTCAGCGCAGGGTTTGACAGAAATCGAAGTTAATCGCCTTTATGGTGAAGACAACAGCCTCAATGTCCGTATTTCCAAGATGCAAAACGTCGTGCATATGGCTGCCGCGCCCGCAGCTCCCCTTGCCGCAGCAGCGCCTGCTGCTCTTGCGCCAGCTACCCTTGCCGAAGCACCAGCCGCGATCGAAGATCCCGCCGCCCATCCTGGCGCGGTGACGTCGCCCATGGTCGGCACCGTCTACCTTCAGGCCGAGCCGGGCAGCCCACCTTTCATCACCATCGGCGCCAAAGTGTCAGAAGGTGACACGATTTTGATCATCGAAGCGATGAAAACCATGAATCAAATCCCCGCACCCAAGGCCGGAACCGTGATGCGCATTTTGGTCGAAGACAGCGCCGCTGTCGAATTTGGGTCTCCTTTGGTAATTATCGAATAATGTTCAAGAAAATCCTTGTCGCCAATCGGGGCGAAATTGCCCTTCGCGTGATCCGCGCCGCCCGTGAGATGGGTATTGGCAGCGTTGCTGTGCATTCCACAGCCGACAGCGATGCCATGCATGTGCGCATGGCCGATGAATCCGTTTGCATTGGCCCAGCCTCAAGCACGGAGAGCTATTTAAGCATTCCCGCCATCATCGCGGCCGCAGAAATCACCGGTGCAGATGCCATTCACCCAGGCTATGGCTTCCTGTCAGAAAACGCCACCTTCGTGCAGGCCTTGCAAGATCATGACATCAATTTTATTGGCCCAACCGCTGAACATATCCGCGTTATGGGCGATAAGATCAGCGCGAAAGACACGATGCGCGCCCTTGGCGTGCCCTGCGTACCAGGCTCTGAGGGCGGCGTTCCGGATTTGGACGCTGCCTTGAAAATCGGTGAAGAATTTGGCTATCCCGTCATCATCAAAGCCACCGCGGGCGGTGGCGGACGCGGGATGAAAGTGGCCAATTCCGCTGAGGAAATGCCGACGGCCTTTAGCTCCGCCCGCTCCGAGGGCAAGGCGGCCTTTGGCAATGACGAAGTCTATATCGAAAAATACCTCACCACGCCGCGCCATATCGAAATTCAAGTGTTTGGCGATGGTAAAGGCCGCGCTGTGCATTTGGGCGAGCGAGATTGCTCTTTGCAACGCCGCCACCAGAAAGTGTTCGAAGAAGCTCCAGGCCCCTCAATCAGCGCAGACGAGCGCTCACGAATCGGGGAAGTCTGTGCCAATGCCGTGGCAAAGATTAATTACATTGGCGCCGGCACGATCGAATTTCTGTATGAGAAGGGTGAGTTTTATTTCATCGAAATGAACACCCGCCTGCAGGTGGAGCACCCAGTCACCGAGGCCATCTTTGGTGTAGATCTCGTGTGCGAACAAATTCGCGTCGCAGAAGGCCATGACCTGTCATTCACTCAAGAAGATCTCGTGATCAACGGCCATGCGATTGAAGTGCGGATTAACGCGGAGACTTTTCCAGGTTTCGCCCCGCGTCCGGGTAAAATAAACGCCTATCATGCCCCTGGTGGGCTTGGGGTGCGCATGGATTCTGCACTCTATGACGGCTATTCGGTCCCACCTCATTATGACAGTTTGATCGGCAAATTAATTGTCCACGCACCCGACCGCAAGGCCGCTCTGGCTCGTTTAGAGCGCGCTTTGGGAGAATTGATCATTGATGGGATTGAAACGACCATTCCGCTGTTTCACGCCCTGTTGCAAGAGACAGCCGTGCATTCAGGCGACTACAATATCCATTGGCTTGAGCATTGGTTGGAGCAAAAGTTCGACGATAAATGAGCTTTGGGGCTGTGAGTCCGCAGTTAATGCTGCATGCCTACGCCCAGGGTATTTTTCCCATGGCCGAGAATGCCGAGGATCGCGAACTGTTTTGGGTCGATCCGAAGCGGCGCGGGATCTTGCCGCTAGACAGGTTCCACATTTCGCGCTCTCTGCGGCGTTTTTTGCACGGACACAATATTACAGCGACGCTGAACCAAGCTTTTGATAGCGTTTTGCAACATTGCGCTGACCGCGAGGAGACTTGGATCAACCCAACCCTCCACGCCAATTACACAGCGCTTTATAAAATGGGGTGCTGTCACAGCCTGGAGGTCTGGGACGACGGAGCACTCCTCGGCGGGGTGTTTGGTATTACAATCGGCGGGGTGTTTTGCGGGGAGAGTATGTTTTCGCGTCAAACTAATGGCTCTAAAGCTGCCTTGGCCTTTTTAACCACCCATCTGCGCAATTGCGGCTTTGCGTTGTTTGACACGCAATTTATCACCGATCACTTACAAACTCTGGGGGCGCTTGAAATCAGCCGGGCGCAGTATCGCAGCCGATTGGCAGAAGCGCTTGCCTTGCCCGCCACCATCACCGCTCAGCCCCTGCCCGATGTTCACAACGTCTTGCAGCGCAGAACCCAAACGTCATAGCGCGGATGTTCCAAGGCGTTAAGCGCCGGGGACGATGCCACCATCCAGCCTTCAAAGAGCGTCTCATCTCGCCGCCAATCGGAGATTTGCACAAACGCAAAGGCGTCTGGGCTCACGTCACCTAGCGGAGAGCGACAGCTGTTCACGTGAATTTCGAGCGGGCCCAGCTTGACGGGAACCTCCTGCACCACGACGATATTTTGCAATGCGCCTGTGGTCCGATCCAGCCAGCGCAATTCCGCAGCACCGTTTTCACGGGCTTGCTGCGCCACGCTCAAAGCTGGCATAAGGCAAAACAGAATGGCCAAAAAGTGGCGTAGCATTAATTATTGCCGTCAGAGAAAATTTTCATCAACAGGTTCAAAAGGCTTACCGATCCTTGCGTATCGGCAATCATATCACCAGAAGCATAGTTGAAAGGCGACCCGCCCGGCTGCAGCTCAACAAAATTGCCACCCAGCAAACCCTCCGAGGCAATTATGATGGCTGTATCATCGGGCAATTCCACGCCCAATTCCAAAGAAATCTGCATATCCGCACGGAAACTGTCCGGGTTCAGAGAAATTGCAGACACTTTACCCACATTCACACCGGCCAAGCGCACGTCCGTTCCGACTGTGACCCCCTCTGTGGATCTAAAGCTGGCATTCAACACATATGATTCGTCGGAAGTTCCAAAGCCACCGCGCTGGAACCCAACCACAGCAAAGCCTATTGCCAAGACCAAGACGCAGGTTCCAGTGATAAATTCTGCCCAAGCACCACGCATCAAATCACTCCGGAACCCATGCCTCGTAGTCAGACGTCGACTGCGGCGTAGCGTTGCGCAAAGAGCCTGCGGGGGCATGGGCCATTGCGGTACCCGTCAGGTTGGCTTGATGTGGTTTTTCCCATGTTTTATGGACCAATGGCGTCTGCGTAGGCGGTTCATCCCATGTGTGATGCAACCATCCATGCCAATCAGGGCTTACCCGAGAGGCCTCGGCCTCCCCCTTGAAAATCACCCAGCGTTTGACCCGATCCTTTGTTTCATAAAAAATGTTGCCCGCATCATCTTCCCCCACCTTCACGCCGCGGCGCCAAGTGAACAGCTGCGTGTTTAACGTTTGCCCATTCCACCAAGTGGCGGCACGTAATAGGGTTGAGACGATGCCCATAGGATCCTCCAAAACAAATTCGAATTATCTATGCCCCAGATGCGGTTGGGGGTCCAGTACTACTCACTTTTGAAACGATAAACGGCAGGATTTTCAACAAAATCCTGCCGTTTCTGCAATTTTATGTTCGCTCAACCAGCTGTCGCGGGTTCGCGCTTTTTGTCAGCATGAATCATCAAGGGCGCCGCATCGGATGTGACAGCCTCTTCATTTACGACCACTTCCTCAACACTGTCCATCCCCGGCAAGTCAAACATCGTATCGAGCAGGATATCTTCCAAAATCGAGCGCAGCCCCCGCGCACCAGTTTTGCGATCAATCGCCCGCTTGGCAATGGCCGCCAGCGCTTCAGGGGTAAAAGTCAATGTCACGTCTTCCAACTCGAACAACCGTTGATATTGTTTGATCAACGCATTCTTCGGTTGTGTCAAAATGATCACCAAAGATTCTTCGTCCAAATCAGTCAGGGTCGCGATAACAGGCAAACGGCCCACGAATTCTGGGATCAGGCCAAATTTCAGCAGATCTTCCGGCTCTAACTCGCCAAACATTTCACCCACGCCGCGGCTATCATTCTCTTTCACATCCGCGCCAAAGCCAATCGAGGTACCCTTACCACGCGCAGCAATAATTTTTTCCAGCCCAGCAAAAGCCCCGCCACAGATGAATAGGATATTGGTCGTATCGACCTGCAAGAATTCCTGCTGGGGATGTTTTCGACCGCCCTGCGGCGGCACGCTGGCCACAGTGCCTTCCATGATTTTCAGCAAAGCCTGCTGCACCCCTTCGCCCGACACATCGCGGGTGATGGAGGGATTGTCGGACTTGCGAGTTATTTTATCGACCTCGTCAATATAGACGATACCGCGCTGCGCCCGCTCGACGTTATATTCACTAGCCTGCAGCAGTTTAAGAATAATGTTCTCAACATCCTCACCCACATAGCCTGCTTCCGTCAATGTGGTCGCATCGGCCATAGTGAACGGCACGTCCAAGATCCGCGCCAAAGTTTGCGCCAGCAAGGTTTTACCGCAACCGGTCGGACCAATCAGCATTATATTGGATTTTGCCAGCTCAATGTCGTCAGACTTCTCTGCAACATTGAGGCGTTTATAGTGATTGTGCACCGCAACAGAGAGCACCCGTTTGGCGTGGCTCTGGCCAATGACGTAATCATCCAAAACCTGGCAAATTTCCAAAGGCGTCGGAACACCCTCAGAGGTTTTCAATCCGCTGGCTTTGGTCTCCTCACGGATAATATCCATGCACAATTCGACACATTCATCGCAGATGAAGACGGTGGGACCCGCAATCAGTTTGCGCACCTCATGCTGACTTTTACCGCAAAAACTGCAATATAGGGTATTTTTCCCGTCGCCGCTTGCTTTATCAGCCATGTCTCACCTTCAATATTGTTGGGTCGTCTCTGTGGAGGCAATCCCAATCGCCGTGTCTAAAAATCACGATGAGCTTATGGCAGCTAGGATTGAGCCACAACCGCGATTTTGTGGTTAATCTTGCCTATCCTGCCTCTTTTTCACGATTGGTGACGATTTTGTCAATCAAACCCCAGGCCTGCGCCTCCTCAGGAGACATGAAATTATCTCGCTCCAAAGCCGCCTCAATTGTATCATAGTCTTGCCCGGTGTGGGTGACATAAATTTCATTCAAACGGCGCTTCAGCTTTTGCGTAAATTCCGCATGGATCATGATGTCTGTTGCCTGGCCTTGGTAACCACCAGAGGGCTGGTGTACCATGATCGAAGAATTCGGCAGAGAAAACCGCATGTCCTTGGCACCCGCGGTCAAGAGCAATGAGCCCATGGAGGCCGCCTGACCCACGCAGAGTGTGCTCACCTTTGGTTTGATATATTGCATGGTGTCGTAAATCGACAGGCCAGCCGTGACAACACCGCCGGGGGAGTTGATATACATGCTGATCTCTTTGGTTGGGTTCTCCGCCTCAAGATGCAAAAGCTGAGCGATCACCAAAGTGCTCATCCCGTCGTGTACCGGGCCATTTACAAATATGATCCGTTCTTTAAGCAGACGCGAAAAAATATCATAGGCCCGCTCGCCCCGACTTGTCTGTTCAACGACCATTGGGACGAGGTTCATATAAGTTTCGATTGGATCTTTCATTAGGTGCCCCCGCTAGTAACTCTTCCGGCATAATGCCACTCTGTTATCCAAGTTTTAGTATTGCGCCCGGGGTAGAACAAGGGGCGCAAAAATTTTAGATGCATTTTGAAGCGACTCTCACGTTATTTTTGCTGCCACATCGAACATTCGGGCTGAAAAACCCCATTCATTGTCATACCACCCAAATATGCGCAGCAAGTTTTGTTCCATAACCTGCACCTGCGGGGCAGCAATGACCAAACTCTCGCGGCGTGCCCTTAGATCTGAGGAGACCAACGGACGGTCGGTCATGCCCAAGATGTCGGGCCGGGCTTGCCGCAAAAGCTCTATCAGTGCTGCTTGCTCGACGGGATGCGCCACTTGACAGGTGAGATCAACAGCAGAGACGCTGGCGGTCGGCACGCGCACCGCACAGCCCTTCACGCGCCCGACCAAATCAGGCAAAATTTTATCAATCAGCACGGCCGCAGAGGTGCTGGTCGGCACCATGGACAGGGCGGCCGCGCGATTGCGCTCGAGCACCGCGCCGCGGGGGGCGTCGACGGTTGGTTGGCTGCCTGTGTAAGAATGGATCGTAGTCATATGTCCCGCGAGCACCCCATAGGCCTCATGCAAAATTCGCAACAAGGGTGCCAGCGCATTGGTGGTGCAAGAGGCGTTTGAGACAATGCTTTGACCGCGCAAAACATGATCGTTCGCGCCTAAGACAACAGTTACATCGGCACAATCAGAAGGGCCAGAGATCAAAACACGCCGAGCACCCGCCCGCAGGCCCGCGGTGGCAAACTGCAGGGTCACAGCCTTGCCGGTGCATTCAAACACGATATCAACATCTGACAGATCCACCACCGCCAGATCTGGATTGTGGCTAAACCTCACCGCATGTCCGTTGACAGTCAAACGATCAGAACTGGTCTCAATACAGCCCGCCATGGGGCCATAGACACTGTCGAATTCCAAGAGATAGGCGCAGGTTTCCAAGGGGGCGATGTCATTGATCGCCACCAGATCAAAACGACCTTCTGCCTGCTGCTCCACCCATTGCCGCGCTACAGCTCGGCCAATCCGGCCAAATCCATTAATGGCAAAGCGTATTGGACGGCACATTATCTCTCCCTTTCCAAGCATTCGCCTCCAAAATCGAAAAAAATGGATGCGCTGGAGCCGAAACCATGCCAAATACCTCGGAAAGTCCAGCGCCAAATTGAACATTGTAAAATTCTAAGGGAAGCCAAATGTATCCGCTTGAAGGTTTGAAAGTCGTTGAATTGGCCCGCGTCTTGGCCGGCCCTTGGATCGGACAAACCCTGGCGGATTTGGGGGCTGAGGTCATCAAAGTGGAAAGTCCGGAGGGCGATGATACGCGCAAATGGGGACCAAACTATGTAACCAAAGGCGCGGACAGCTCTGCGGCCTATTTTCACAGCACCAACCGTGGCAAACAGGGAATCACAGTTGATTTCAATGATCCCGCCCGACTGGCCTATCTCAAAGACCTGATCGGTTCAGCAGATGTCTTGATTGAGAATTTCAAAGTCGGCGGGCTGGCGAAATTCGGTCTCGACTACGCATCCTTGGCGCCGCCAAATCCTCAGCTGGTTTACTGCTCTGTCACCGGCTTTGGTCAGGATGGCCCACGGGCCCATAAAGCAGGCTACGACTTTATGATTCAAGGCATGACGGGCATCATGGAGATCACCGGCGAGCCCGAGGGCATGCCGCAAAAGGTTGGCGTGGCTTTTGCCGATGTCTTCACTGGACTTTACGGGGTCGTCGGAATCCAAGCCGCCCTGGCCCAACGCGCTCGGACGGGCAAGGGGCAGCACATCGATATGGCATTGTTTGACTGCATGCTGGCCGCGCAAGCCAATCAAAACCTAAATTACCTCACCACAGGAGAAAGTCCACAGCGGATGGGCAATGCCCATACCAGCATTGTGCCCTATCAAGTTTTTCCTGTTGCTGATGGCCATATCGTCATCGCTTGCGGCAACAATCGACAATTTCACAGTCTCGCACGCGCGTTGGTCCGTGAGGATTGGATCACCGATCCGAGATTCGCCGACAATGCGGCTCGGCTGGCCCATCGCGCTGAGGCCGTTGGGCAAATTACTGCAGTTTTAAGCCACTGGCGCAAATTGGACGTCTTGCAGGTGCTGGAAAGCGCCGGCGTGCCCTCCGGCCCCATCAATACTATCGCCGAAGCGCTAGAAGATCCGCAGACCCTGCACCGCCAGATGCGCATCACCCCCGAAGGCATCCCAGGCGTACGCACCCCTATCAAATTTTCAAATGCACAGCTACAATTGCTGCGTGCCGCGCCCGGTTTGGGCGAGCATGACAAAACCTAAAGCATGTTTTTTGAGGTTTAATTCATTCGAAATTATTTAATTTATTTCATTAATGCATATTAGAATATAAAATAAATAAGCAACTTGGCTGCGCATGCGCCAAGTCTTAGCGCAAGCCCTCTGGCGCTAAATCCCCGATGGAATTTTCTTCAGCTACAGCTGCGCGGTTGCGCTGGGTTTGAGCCGTCGCTGGAAGCGGTGTGTCAAATTGGTAGCTTGGCTCACGTTTCTGCCGCTCCCAAATCTCCAGCATCTCGCGCCAAGCGCCGGTCAAACTACTTGGCTCTGGCATATCATCTTTGATCGCTTGGTGCAGCTTTTTTAGATTACAACATGGCACCCCAGCATACATATGATTCTCGGTATGCCAATTCATATGCCAATACAAAAACTCCAGAACCGGATGCAGCCGCAGAGAGCGTACCGTTTTTCGAAAGTCCAGTACATTTTCACGCAGACCGCAATGTTGCGGCAGACCCCAAAAACAGCCCAGCCAATTGCCAATGTGGTTGAAAAGGCTCTGAATAATCAGCTGGATCCAAAGGCCCGTCACCCAAGCCAGAACAAACAGACCTCCATGAATACAAGCAATAGCACGACCATTGAACCGCACGCCTGTGCTGGTCGGGTTGATCTTTGTGGAAGCTCTAGAGCCATTCATTGCTGGAGATATCGGTGGAACCAACCCGGCCAAACGCATGGAGAACAGTCTCTCACAGCGTCGAAATTAGCCCGCCCTTGCCGAACGCTCGGCCCGACTGAGTTATGAGATTGATGGTCAGAAGCTGCAAGAGAAAGAACTTGTCGGTATTGGGATGCCGCGGCAAGAGATTCTCACGATCCCCCTCAGGCTGCAGAGTAAACCTGTGATGATATGTATGGCTGACAGCATAATCAAACGGATTCTACCAACTCAACACACTAAAAATATACAAGAAAATCTTATTTAACGCCTTAGTCCAGAACACCGTACCATGGCCCAGCTCATGGAGCGTCGTTCCAGAGAAAAAGCTGCCAACAGTGCCATGTAAAAACAATGCGAGGGTAAAAGCCACCCATTGCCCCTGCGCCCAAAACAGCCCTACCAAACTACTTCGCCACGAAGAGCGCCAAAAGGCCACCCGCCTGTTTCCATCCTTTGAGATCACTGCGTTGCTACAGGGCGCGAAACACCTCCGGCGGCATGGGAGATCTGTACCACTGCACATTAAGAGTGTCTCGGGCCTGTGATAAAGGGGGATAAGTCATGTCTCGCCACCGCTGAATAGAAAATAATACGCACCTGCCCAATGTTCACCGCAGCATGCTTTCAGAGTCAAATGTCATGAGCGCCACTTTGGCTTTACATGATAGATGGCGGCAGAACTACGGCCATACACGGATCCACAAAAAAGACCTTAACATTAATACTTGAAGATTTTGCCGAATTTGGGCTTGGATGTGTCGCTTGGCTATGTTCCAGTGTGGAAATTAGGTCCATGTTGTTGGCGATGACACGTCACAACAGTAGGCTGGCACTACTGCTGCATGGGTCAAAAGGCTGGAGAACCGGCCAATGCGTAAAGAAAGATAACAGGGAGACACAGATGAAACTCAAAATGTTGACGGCAACAGCCGCATTCGCACTGTCATTAGGCGCCACATCGGCCACGGCAAGCTGCGGGAAAGTATCTATCACCGAAATGGACTGGGCCTCATCCGCAGTTGTCACTGCGGTCGCGAACTTCTTGATGACCCAAGGCTATGGCTGCGATGTTCAAGTCGTGCCCTCTTCGACGGTGCCCGCGTTGACCTCTTTGGCCGAAACTGGCGAGCCTGATATTTTAACAGAAGTCTGGGCCAACTCGACACCAGCTTACGAACCTCTGCTGGCCGAGGGCAAATTGGTTGAACTGACAAATGTTTTGTCAGACGGTGGCGTTGAGGCATGGTGGATCCCAGCCTACCTCGCAGAATCAAACCCTGAGCTAACTACATGGGACGGCATCATGGCCAATCCTGCGGCCGTTGGCGGTAAGTTTCATGATTGCCCATCAGGCTGGGCCTGCGACATCATCAACAACAATAACCTCAAAGCTGCTAAGGCCGTAGCCGGTGGGCTAGAGCGCTTCCAGCACGGTTCCGGCGAAACGCTGCAAACCTCCATCGCTGCAGCCTATGCTGATAAGGCGCCCTGGTTCGGCTACTACTGGGCTCCAACCGCAGTGCTCGGCAAATACCCAATGGTTCGTGTTGAAGTGCCAGCCTATAACGCAGAGGCGCATAGCTGTAACGGCGATGTCGATTGTGCAAACCCTGGTTTCTCGGCCTATCCCTCTGCCAAAGTTGTGACAGCTGCATCTGGCGCCTTCATGGAGCGTGAACCAGAAGTTGCGACATTGATGAAAAACGTCGCTTTCACAAACGCGCAAATGGGTGATGTTTTGGCTTGGCGCCTTGACAACAACGCCTCCTATGACGAAGCCGCTGTGTACTTCCTGACCTCGTACAAGGATGTTTGGGGCAATTGGTTGAGCGATGATGCAAAAGGCAAATTGGCCGCAATCCTTAACTAATAAAAAAATTGATCCCGCGAGCTATAGACAGTTCGCGGGATTTTGACATCGGGGAGACAAATTTATGGCCACTTACGATGGGCTCTTTAACATGCTGGGTTTGCGCAGTTGGTGCGATGCAGGTGCCTCCGAAGGTCCCATGTCCATGGCGCAACTGCTCGCTAAGACCGGAAATTCAACCCCGGAGTCCAGCTTCAGCTTTGCCTTTCCATCGCTGGATGAGTTGAACAAAGCCTGTGGTCAAATCAGCCAGACCCGCGATGTAGTTAAAGGCTTGGAGAATGGGTTTCTCTCTATCCGACCCACGTTGCGCACGGTCTTAGACCCCATCACTCAGCCCCTATCGTGGATGCTAGATGGCACGCTTTATTTATTCATGACCGCTCCTTGGTTTCTCATCATGGCTGGGATCTTATTGGCGGTCTGGTTCGCTACGCGTTCACTGCCAGTCTTGATATTTAACGCATTTTGCCTCTCGTTTTTCGCCTTCGTCGATCACTTTGAGCCGGCGATGCAAACCTTCGCGGTCATATTAGTCTGCACGGTCATATCAGCACTGTTCGGTATTCCTATTGGAATTGCCATGTCCAAGTACAACAGATTGCAAAAAGCAATCATCCCAGTTTTAGATTTGCTGCAAACCCTGCCGACCTTTGTTTATCTCATCCCACTGATCTTCCTCTTTCCCATCGGCGAGTCACGCCTCTACGGGATTGCGATCATCCTCTATGCCATTGTGCCAGTAATCCGCTTGACGGATCTTGGCGTTCGGCTGGTCGACAAGGATGTAGTCGAGGCGGGCAATGCCTTTGGAATGAGCCCGAGGCAAAAATTGACCAAAGTAGAGCTGCCTTTGGCACTGCCAAATATCATGGCTGGTCTCAACCAAACCATCATGATGAGCCTAGCCATGGTGGTCATCGCCTCAATGGTCACAGCCCCAGGTCTAGGCGTTCTCGTCCTGCGCGGCATTCGCAACCTTGAGCTGGGCGTTGGATTAATGGCAGGGGTCTGCATCGTTCTTCTGGCGGTCATGTTAGACCGCACCTCGAAGGCGGCACTCTCGCGCATCGACCGTACCAAAAATGAATTATAAGGGTTGATGAAATGACACAAACCACAAAAGTCAGCCTACGCGGCCTATATAAAATTTTTGGCAATGACGACAAATCTGCGCTTGCAAATGTTAAAGCCGGCATGGGTAAAGAAGAGCTATTGGCCAGCCACAAACATGTCTTGGGCTTGCAAGACATCAACGTCGAAATGCAAGCAGGTGAAATCACCGTAGTGATGGGCCTATCTGGCTCAGGAAAATCCACTCTCATCCGACATCTCAACCGATTGATTGAACCCACAGATGGCGAAATTTTGGTGGATGGTGTAGATGTTATGAACCTCTCAACAACAGATTTGCGGTTCATGCGACAAAATAAAATGTCGATGGTGTTCCAAAAATTCGCGCTCCTTCCGCATCGCACCGTGTTACAAAACGCTGCTATGGCACTCGACATTAAGGGCCGGCCAACCGAAGAGCAAGAACAGGAAGCTAAAATCTGGCTTGCCCGTGTGGGTCTTGGTGGCTTCGAAAACCATTATCCAGCGCAATTGTCAGGCGGGATGCAACAGAGGGTGGGCATTGCTCGCGCCCTGACCTCAAACTCTGACATCATGCTTATGGATGAGGCCTTTTCTGCCCTCGATCCGCTCATCCGTACCGACATGCAAGATTTGCTTCTCGAGCTACAAATTGAGTTGAAAAAGACCATCATATTCATCACCCATGATCTCGATGAAGCGCTGAAACTGGCCGATCATCTCGTTATCTTGAAAGATGGGGCCGTGGTGCAACAGGGCGAGCCGCAAGGTATATTAATGAACCCAACAGATCCCTATATTGAAGACTTTGTTTCTGACATCAACCGCGCGCGGGTGTTGCGTGTCCGGTCCGTTATGCAGCCTTTGTCAGAGGGGCAATTTGCCGGCGATGTGCAGGCCAATGACAACCTCGAAAGCCTCATCGCCGCCTCTGGGGGTGACACCGCCCTACGCTACCGCGTGTTGGATGACAGCAGCAAGCCCGTAGGCACGCTCGATATGCGCGATTTGGTCAAAGCTCTAGTGCCGCGGATCTCCAGCTCAGAGGCCGGCACGCGCTATCATTAATGCACGAGGCGACACACGCGATCAAGAGGCTCTAACTGACGAACTGGCCGGACCGATGAGTAATTGAAGCGCCATGGCATCTAGGGAGCCGCGCAGGCCGATGCAAACCAAACCGGCAGGCTCCAGCGTTTGGGTGCGCTGTGCTTCAAACCGTGAACCAACCGTTTGGATCAGCCAGCTGGTCCCGTCGGTGTCTCGCACAAAGCCTTTTGCGCGGATCACACCATAAGGCCCAGTCGCCAAGGACTGAGCTAATTCATTAGGCCAGCAAGGTAAAATTTGTCTAAAGCCAAGGCTTTCATAGCCCACATCCGCATGGGGGCTGGCTTCAGGTCTGGTGCCGGGGCCAGTCAGGCCTAGTATAATTTCCAAGGGAACTCTTCCCCTCACTGTGGATACGATCTTGGCCTGTGGTGCCATCGCCTGAAGCCATGCATTTACCGCCTCAACAGTGCCAGCACACGTGTGCAAGTCAGTCTTGCTGTGAACGATCACATCAGCATCCGACAATTGCCGCAAGATCGTATCGCCGATGTAATCATCCGCGGCCTGCGCCCGCACCTGTTCCCCATCAGCCAAAACCACCACCCCAGCCAAAACAAATCCAGACAATATCGAAATGCTCAACGCTACAGTGCCCGGCATTGCCACGCCCGAGGCTTCAATCACCACATGGTCCGGCGGCGGCACAAGCTCAGACAATTTGATCAAAGCAGCCGTGAGGTCCGACCCAAAAGAGCAACAAATGCACCCGCCAGATATGGCTATCAAATCCTCCCCTTCGGCTTCGATCAAATCTTCATCAATTGGCAGGTCGCCGAATTCATTGACCAAAATTGCAATCCGTCGACCCGCAGCATTGCGTAACAGTTGGTTGACCATCGTGGTCTTGCCCGCGCCCAGATAGCCTCCTATCACGGTGACCGGGATCTCAGCCGTCAAAGCTCAGCCACCGGAAAAATTCGGCCGCCCTGCACAGTGCCCCAGACCGGGATACCCTTGAGCTCCATGGGATCGCAGTCGGTTGGATCGGCCTCCAGCACAGCAAAATCTGCTTTTTTGCCAGTCTCAATTGAGCCGATCTCCCCATCGAGATGCAGCGTATAGGCCGCGCCCATGGTAATCGCATAAAGCGCTTCCGATACTTCGATCCGCTCCTCTTCTCCTTGCACCCGGCCCGAGACAGTGATGCGATTGACCGCAGCCCATGCGGTAAAGAGCGGGCTCAGCGGTGTAATCGGCGCGTCGGAATGTATCGCCATCGGCAGGCCACTATCTAACGCGGTTCGGCAAGCATTCATCCGAGTGGCCCGGTCTGGCCCCACCGTGAGATTATAATGCTCGTCGCCCCAATAATAATGGTGGTTAGCAAAGAGATTGACACACATACCTAATTTTGCCGCCAAACGGAATTGCGCGGCATCTGCCAATTGGCAATGCTGCAGAGTGAAACGGTGATCGGGATTGGGATGGGCTTGCAAAGCAGGAGCCAATTTTTCCAAGACCAATTGCGTGGCCTGATCACCATTTGTGTGCGTATGCACCTGCAGCCCGGCCTCAAGCGCAAGATGCAAAAGCTCTGACAAATGCTCGGGCGCGATGTACCAAAGCCCGTTAGGCGCACCATTATGATAGCCGGGCCAGCGCAGCCGGGCAGAGAACCCTTGGATAGAGCCATCGACCACAATTTTGATCTGCCCCAAACGCAGCCGATCAGTGGCCCGTTTTTTCATCGCCACCACAGCCTCAACCAGCTCGGGGGCGGACAGGCCAAGAAAAAAGCGAAACGGCATGAGACGAATGGGGTACTGCGGCTCGCCAGTGACGCGCAGCATCATTTCAACCGTGCCCTCATCCATACGCGAGGCGAGATCCGTGATGGTTGTTGTGCCCGAACGAACGCAGAGTTTCGCGAAGTTGCGCAGTCCAGCCTCATCAGCGTCCAGAAGATTGCGCTCAAAACCGACAAAGAGACTTACAGGTGTCATCACCTCGGGCCCCTTTAACTCACCGGTGGGCAGGCCATCGGTGCCCAAAGGAATGCCCGGGTGATTGTAGCCCGTCTTAAGCATGCCAGCCAGTTCAAGCGCTTTGGTATTCACATTCATAATATGGCCCGAGGCATGTAGAACCCCAACGGGACGCGTGGTGGACACCCGATCCAGATCGGCGCGGGTCACGGTGGTGTTGCCCATATAGATGGGGTCCAATTGCCATCCCGAGACGGCCGCAGCAGGATCCTCAAGCGTGGCTTCGGCGGCTTGCAAACGCTGGACGACCGCATCGACACTTTTCACACCGGACCAAACCTTGCCATCTGGATCAGCGCGATCAAACCAGCCACAATACACCTTCCTCCACAACGAGCCTTCCATCACATGAGCATGACCTTCAACGAATCCGGGCATCAATACCTTGTCGGCGAAACGGTTATCGAGCGTTACGTCGCCCCAAGTTTGCAATTCAGACAAGCTGCCAGCCCCTAAAATGCGCCCATCGCGCACGGCCACGTGAGTGGCCTCTGGACGACTCGGGTTCATTGTGATGATTTTTTTGGCGCTATAAACGATTGTCTCGGACATGGGTTACCTTGTGATTTGGTTATTTTATAAAAAGGTAAAGAGGTTTTAATCTTTGGAAAAATGGATTTAACTGCTTCCAATAAGCTTTTTTTTGGGGGAATGGCCTAGTGAATTTTACACTCAAACAATTACGTTATGTGGAGGCGGCAGGGCGGCTTGGATCTATCGCCAAAGCTGCTATTGAAGTTTCGATTTCACAATCTTCCATCACCGCTTCCATTGATGCTTTGGAGGCGTCTCTGGATTATGCGCTTTTTGTACGCACGCCGGCCAAGGGCATAACACCCACCTCAGCGGGCCGCGAAGCACTACAGCTGATCCGCACTTTTTTAAACCAATCGCAGCAATTTGAGTCTGAATTACAATCGCAGGGCGGGGATGATGCAGGACTCGTCCGGATCGCGTGCTATGCCACGGCGGCACCGACGTTTTTGCCACCCATCCTAAAATCCATCACAGAAAATTTCCCCGGGATTTCTGTGAAAGTGATGGAGGGTAATATGATGGCCATCGCAGACTACCTTGACAATGGGGAAGTTGACCTGGTGTTCACCTATGATCGGCATGTGCCTCAAGGCCAATCCTTTGAACCACTGTTTGCTGCACCACCTTATGCGTTAATTTCGCGCTCCGATGAGGCCAGCCAGCGACCCTCAATAACATTCGAGCAACTCAGCAAGAAACCCATGATCATGCTTGATTTACCTTATACGCACGACTATTTTTTTGGTCTTTTTCGGGCTCGCGGTCTTGAGCCAGACGTTGCCCATTCCACACGATCCTCTGAAATTGCTAAAGCTTTGGTAGAGGGCGACTTTGGATTCACATTGCTGAACATTCGACCACGCAATTACAGCCCCAAAGACAGCCGCTACAGCGTCGTACCAATTTCAGATTCGTCCGATGTACCAGTTTTTGGTATCTCAACCACTGGGAATCTGCGCCAACCCAAAAACGTGCGCTCCTTCATCAAAATTTGCACAAAGCTACGAGATGATGGGATTTTTGACAGCTGTACAGTCACTGCATAGAAAAAATATTAAATATAATTATTTAATTTCCAAAAGGCTCAATAATTACACCTGGAGGTGCTTTCAAAACAATGAGAAGGCGATCACTTGATCTATTGTGACAGGTCACGGTCCGACAAAAAGCACGCAACCTTGTGCCCATCCGAGTGCGTTTCTAGCATTGGCGGGGCCTCTTTGCACTGTTGCTCTGCAACGGGGCATCTTGACGCAAACCGGCACCCTTTGGGCAGATTAATGGGGCTGGGTGGATCGCCTTGCAGACGCACCCGGTTGCGACGGTCCCGCTTGTTGCCGTATACGGATGGCACGGCATCCAGAAGTGCTTTGGTATATGGATGGCGTGGGTTGGTGAACAGGCTGACACGATCCGCCACCTCGACGATCTGACCAAGATACATCACAGCCACTGTGTCGCAGATGTGCTGTACCACTCCAAGATCGTGTGAGATGAACAGATAGGTCAACCCCAACTTTTTCTGCAGATCGCCCATCAAATTCAGGATCTGCGCCTGAATGGCCACGTCAAGTGCCGAGACGGGCTCATCACATACAACTAGTTCTGGACGCGTCGACAATGCCCGGGCGAGGCCAAGACGTTGCCGTTGACCGCCTGAAAACTGATGCGGAAACAGCACCCGTTGCTCCGGGCGCAGACCCACCTGCCGGAATAATTCCGCCACTTTGGCTTCACGTTCTTGAGGCGTACCGATATTCATCAAATCCAACGGTTCGCGCACCAACGCCCCTGCCCGCATCCGCGGGTTCAAAGACGAATAGGGATCCTGGAAAACAATCTGAAAGCGGGACCGCGCGTCGCGCAATGTTTCGCCCTCTAGTGCACTAAGAACTGTATCACGTAGCGTTACCTCACCATGGGTAATGTGAACAAGCCGCATGATCGCAAGCGCGGTGGTGGATTTACCAGAACCGCTTTCCCCAACAATGCCAAATGTCGTGCCTGCTGGTACTTCAAAGCAAACCCCATCAACAGCATGAACAGTATTACTTTTGCGCCCAAAAATGCTCTTTTTTCCGCCAAAATGGACTTTTAGGTTTTTGACCGTTAGTGCGATATCTCGGTCACTCATTCTGCCATCTCCGCTTCGGCCGCCCAGCAAGCGGCCAGATGGTTTTCCTGTGTTGCGATTAGCTCAGGCTTATCCGAACTGCATCGCGGCAGCACCGCATTGCAGCGCGGCGCAAAGGCACAGCCTTTGTCAAGGTCAGTCAATGCCGGGACTACCCCTTCGATCTCCATAAGGCGTTCGCGCACGGGCCCTGGCGAAGTGGACAAATGCGGCACACAGGCAATAAGCCCTTTTGTGTAGGTATGATCCGGGTGGGACAATACATTATCGACTTTGCCCATTTCCACGATGCTGCCTGCGTACATCACCGCCACATTATCAGCCAGCTCAGCAATCGCGCCCATATCATGAGTGATCATGATGATGGCCGTGCCCATTTCATCCTGGAGGTTTTGCAATAGATCAAAGATTTGTGCTTGGACGGTGGTGTCCAGCGCCGTGGTTGGTTCATCGGCAATCAGCACGCGGGGGCGGCACGCCAACGCCATGGCGATCATCACGCGTTGGCGCATGCCGCCCGAAAGCTGATACGGGTATGCGTGGGCACGGGTGGCGGCCTCAGGAATTTCAACGGCCTCAAGCATATCGACTGCACGGGCATGGGCCGCCTTGGCAGAGGCGCCCTCATGCAGGCGCACGCTTTCCGCGATCTGTTCGCCGACGGTAAACACAGGGTTCAACGAGGTCATCGGTTCCTGAAAGATCATACCGATATCCTTGCCCCGAATCTTGCACAGGTCGTCCACACCCATGCCAACCAGCTCCTGCCCCGATAATTTGATCGAGCCTGAAGTGATCTTGCCAGGCGGGTCAGGGATCAGCCCCATGATCGACAGCGCGGTCATGGATTTGCCACAGCCGGATTCACCTACGATGCCAAGGATCTCACCCTCGTTCACCGAAAGCGAAATATGATCCAGCACCCGCGCATTGCCCGCACGGGTTTTGAAATCGACAACAAGATCAGAGACAGCAAGCAAAGGATCAGACATCAGCGCTGCCTCAATTTCGGGTTTAGTGCATCGTTCAGACCGTCCCCAACAAGCGAGATCGCAAGGACCGTCAAGAAGATTGCGAAACCAGGGATTGCCACGGCAAAACCTGCGTCCAGAATGTAAGGACGGTTGGATCCGATGACCTGTCCCCAGCTCATCACGTTGGGATCAGAGAGGCCCAAAAAGCTAAGGGCGGCCTCAAACAAGATGGCGGAACCCACCATCAGGTTGGCCTGCACTACGATCGGTGGCAGCGCATTGGGCAAAATCACCTTGAAGATCAAATAGAGATCGCGAGCCGAGCCAGAGCGTGCAGCGGCGACATATTCCATCTCGCGGATACGCAGGAATTCCGACCGGGTGACGCGGGCCACTGCGGTCCAGCTGACCACACCAATGGCAAGCGTCACCGTCAGCAGCGAGGCGCCGAAAAGTGCTACGATTACCATCGAAAACAGCAAAGTCGGCAGGACCTGAAAGAACTCAGTAAAGCGCATCAGTAGCTCTTCAACCAATCCGCCGTAATAACCGGCGAAGGCCCCCACCGAGACACCGATGATAATAGAGACCAAAGCCGCCGCCAAACCAATGGCAAGCGATACTTGCCCGCCGGCCATCATCGCTGATAGGATGTCACGACCCAGATAATCTGTTCCTAGAATGAACCCTTCCTGCATTGGCATCGTGAAGGGGGCCCAGACCATCTCAAATGGGTCAGTTGTATGGACCAGTGGTCCAACAAAGACGAACAGCAGGATTGTAATCAGCAGGATCAGCCCAGCAACAGCGGCGTAGTTGCGAAAGAACATAGTTGTCATCTCGCGCAAGGAGCTGGTAGCCTGTATATCGATGATGTCTTTGGTTTGGGTGTTGATATCACTCATAAAGAAGCTCCTAATCCGCACGAATGCGCGGGTCGATCATCCGCAATGCCATATCTGTGAGGATGTTCACCACAATCACCACGAGGGAGGAAAAGAAAAGGATGCCCATGATCGTGGGCGTATCGCGTGCAAGGATCGATTGCAGGGCCAGCGTGCCAAGGCCGGGCCAGCTGAACACCGCCTCTACCACCACGGCACCCGAGATCACGGCAGAAAATTGCAGACCGGCGACAGTGACCAGCGGTCCAAGCGAATTCTTCAGCGCATGTTTGTAGAATACTTTATTCTCTGCCAAGCCTTTGGCACGTGCGGTGCGCACATAATCGCTGCCCAGCACCTCCTGCATGGAGGCGCGGGTCAGACGCGAATAAAGTGCTAGGTAAATGGAAGCCAGAGTAACCATCGGCAACACAAGATGATAGGCGATGTTGACCCATTGCTCATACCATGGAGCATCTATCAGCGAAGCACTCATCATGCCGCCCACCGGGAATATTGGCCAGATGGCCACAAATAAAATAATCAGCAGAATACCAGTCCAGAACACGGGTGCGGCAAAACCAAACAGCGACAGAAACGTCACGATCAGGTTTGTGAAACTGTTTGGTTTGCGCGCGGCCATCACGCCCAACACCAGGCCAACTGCGATGGCGAGGATTTGCGAGGAAAACACCAGCAAGAGCGTTGCAGGCAGGCGTTGCAGGATTAGCTCAGTAACGGGTGCGTTGTAGAAATAGGAATAGCCCAGATCAAGCGCAGCGATAGAGCTAATATAGCGCCCGAGCTGCACAGCGAACGGCTGGTCTAGGCCATAGCGTGAACGAATTTCTGCGAGAACTTCGGCGTCAGCGCCACCCATGTCACCTGCAATGGAATCCGCAACGTCGCCCGGTGCGATCGTAATCAGGGTGAAGTTCAGCACCACCACAGCGATAAGTAAAATAAGACCATAGCCGATGCGTTTTGCCAAAATTTGCCCAAGACCCATCGCGCAATATCCCTATCATCGAGAAAGAAAACGCCCGGTCCGCAACAGCGGCCCGGGCGCGCGTCCTACCTAGAACTTACTTCAGGTACACACGATCCAACGGACTGGAGGTGCCCCAGACACTGTCAGGTGCATTGCCCACAGACGTTGAAGAAACAGTATGGTAAGGCGACGCAAAGATCGGGTAAAGCGGCAGCTCATTCGCGACGATCTGCTGAAACTCTGCGTAAAGCTCTTTACGTTTATTCGCGTCATTTGTGGCGCCAGCCATCTCCATCAGCTCATCAACACGTGCGTTGGAATACTGTTGGGTGTTGGACCAAATTACGCCTTCCTTAATGTTGTCCGAGCTATAGGTCCGGTGGACACCAATCACCGGGTCACCCCAGTTGAACACGTTGTCCATAGTCATATCAAAATCCCATGTGGAAATTCGCTTAGCCCATGTGGGAAAGTCTGCTGAAGACCGCACTGCGACGTCGATACCAATCTTCTTCAGCTGCGGCTTCATGTACTCCGCATAAGGTTTCATCGCAGGCCAACCATAGTCAACGGACAGTGCAAAACGCATACCATCCGACCCTTTGGCATAGCCGGCCTCATCCAGCAGCGCGTTAGCTTTGTCGATGTCAAGGTCATAGGCCTCAACAGTGGCGTCATAAAACGGGCTTCCGGGATGGATACCAGTCAAAGCCGTTGGGGCTGTCCCAAGGTTCAGCGCCTTATTGATAAACTCACGATCTACGGCATAGGCAATCGCCTGACGCACTTTTGGATCGCTCGTTTTTTCACCTTTGGTGTTGAACGCCAGCCAGTTGACTGGACCAATAGCGGCGTAGCCTTCTGAGGACACATGCAAGGCGTCGTTTTTCTTTAGGCGCACAATGTTGCGGGGGTTGGATTCGAAGCCCGACATCTGCAATTCACCACTTTCCAGTGCAATCGCACGGGTACTTTCGTCAGGCAAAATGCGCATCACGATGCGGTCGAGATAGGGCAAACCTTCCATAAAGTAGTTCTCGTAGCGCTCAAGAATCACATGTTCGCCACGCTTAAACTCTACTAACTTGAAGGGGCCCGAACCGACCACACCTTCAGAGTTGGCGGGGTGCGATTTGGGATCCTGACCGTCGCCGTAGACGTGCTTGGGGATGATCGACAATAGCTGTGAAGACATAGCTAGCAACAGGGCGGGGTGCGGCTTAGAAAGTTTGAGAATGGCGGTGTTGGCATCCGGTGTCTCAACGTTTTCTACGGGCGCGAACATGGATTTGAACGGGTGGTTTGCTTTCACCGTATCAATCGAAAACGCCACGTCTTCAGACGTAATCGGCGCGCCATCGTGGAAGGTTGCCCCTTTGACCAGATTGATTGTGACGGTCAGTCCGTCAGCAGAAACTTCCCAGGTCTCAGCGAGGAATGGTTGTGGGTTCCAGCCCTCATCATAGCGCAGCAGCGACGCAAAAAGTTGTGTACCAGGCTGGCCGGTAGCGGTACCGGACTGAACCGCGGGATTCAGGTGGCGTGGCGTTTGCTGTATCGCCATAGTCAGGGTGCCGCCCTTCTTGGGCTCTTCCGCCATTGTAGATGTGGCCAACAGCGCGGCCGTTGCCACTGATGTTGCCACCGTCTTAAAAATTCGTTTCACAGATTCGTCCTCCCTTTCATCTGTTATTGGCCCGAGCGTAAAACAGGGCATAAACTTCAAATAGTAGTTTTATTCGGAGATATTCCTCTGTTTTTTGCGGGATTCAAGTCAGCTAAGTCACACATAATTTTCGTACTATCCGCTGCTCAAACGTGCCTGTGGCTTGCAGGTCTTTGCACAATTGAGTGCGACTGCGCATAATACTGTCTTGTTTGATGCCGTTTTGGATGAGAATTCCAAATTTACAGGCGGGCAGAGGATCACGGATGAGTTTGGGGCAATAGCGCGAATGGCCTTCGATATGTTTCGAGCGAGTAGAATCCAGAAAGGGAAACCCAAAACCGTTTGACAATGAGCTGCGCACCATCCCAGCAAATTCTTTGCGTTGAGAAATTTGCGCATTATATCTGCAACCCCCTATTAACTGCACATAGTGCCCTTTGGTAAGATGCAGATCGAGCAGAATCATGGGTAATTGGGAAAGCGTTGCGAGACTGACTTCACTCTGCTCTCCCAGTTTGCTATTCTTCGCGACCAAGGGAAATGGTGGGGTTGTGATCGGCGCATAAAAAGTATGCAAGGGGTGCATTCAAAACAATGAAAACTCACATCAGATTTCTGTTGAAGCCTGAAACTATGCGCTCAATAGTTGGCGTCAATCAGCGAAGGCAGCGGTACCGCTTATCTCGAAATCGAGGCTTGAGTAGAGGCGGCGTTCCTGGTTGAAGTGGTTAGGGGTTGAAGCATGGACAGCAACGAGTTTTTGTAAGGTCGACCCTCTCCTAAACTTAAGCACCACCCTTTCTCTTTGTCGAAAAGGTAGATGAGGATTCTCAGTCCTGTTGTTGATCCAGCAACCTGTCTCTTGCCGGTCAGCATTTCCTATGGAAATCATCTCTGCGCGGTAGTGCCGGAGCCTATCTGTAACAATAATGCTTGGCTGGCCGTGCCGCTTCATGGGTCTTTTTATGAATTCAAATGCTGCTTTGCGATCACGGCGTTTACTTACAGTGCTTTCCAGCACTTCACTTCCATGATCACCAGCACGCCAAAGATAATGCGTTCGCCATTAATCTTCACGAAAACCTCATCCAAACAAGTTTCATCTGACAGTGCCGCTGCGCGGGCACTCCAGAAAATTCGCAAGAGGGCGTATTGGGGGCCAAAAGCGGTAAGAGCGTCCAAGAAAATTCACGAAGCCATCGCGTGATTTCATGGTTAAGAAAGCCTTGCTTGCGCCCGACCACTGAGTCGATAAACTGAAAAAAATACAGGAGCACACCATGAGTGAAGATGTTGATCGCCATGCCATGAAAATGGCAAAGAAAAAAGCCGCACGCGACAAGATCATGGCAACCAAGACCGACGAAAAAGGCTTGGTGATTGTTCATACCGGCAAGGGCAAAGGCAAATCCTCCGCCGCCTTCAACATGATTTTTCGCCATATTGCCCATAAGCGCAAATGTGCCGTGGTACAGTTCATCAAAGGCGGAATGAGCACGGGTGAGCGGGATCTCATCTTAGAGCATTTCACCGATTTCTGCGCCTTTCACACCATGGGTGAGGGCTTCACTTGGGAAACCCAAGACAAGACCCGCGATACCGAAATGGCGCAGGCCGCTTGGGCCAAAGCGAAAGAGTTGATTGTTGATGAGCGCAATCACATGGTGCTGTTGGATGAAATCAATATCGCTCTGCGGTATGACTATCTTGATATACAAGAGGTCATCGCCTTTTTACGCGACGAAAAACCTGCCATGACCCATGTGGCACTCACCGGACGCAACGCCCATGCAGATTTGATTGAAGCGGCCGATTTGGTGACGGAAATGGAGCTGATCAAACATCCCTTTCGTTCAGGCATCAAGGCGCAAATCGGCGTTGAATTTTAGAATAAAAGCGAGGGCACAGCCATGGCCGTAAAACGATTGCTGACAGAGTTTGGCATGGGCACCTCCCTGCGCCGGCAAGATTACACACAGGCCACAGTGCGCGGGGTCAAAGATGCACTGTGGCACAATTCGATTAACCTGGCGGAATTATTCGGCAAAGCTAAAACCGATATGCTCATTGATGTGGAAGTGGCCGTGCAAAACCCTGAGGCGGTGGACATTAACGCTGTAGCAGAAATTTTTCCTTACGGCCAAGTACAGGTCACGGTGGTCCCCGGTGGCTTGGATGTACCGCGGCCAGATGGCTTGCCCACCGTGATGGCGAATGTCGCAATTTCTGTGTCATTCGATCTGGAGTTGGCCTCATGAACGATCAAAGATTCATCATCGAAATGGGGATGGGCAATGACCAATATGGTCAGGATTATACTAAGGCCGCAGGCCGCGCGATTGAAAATGCCTTTCGGCACTCCGCCATTCCCATGTTTCAAGCACTCGAACCCACACTTGGCCTCACCCCGCAAGACATGCGCGTTCAGGTGACCATTGGCGTCCAAGATCCGGCGCAAGTGGACACCGCAGCGCTGGCATCAACCCTGCCGCGCGGCCGAGCGGAGGTGCGTGCAGTTTTTGGCGGGCAAAATGTCACCAATCCGGATACTGGCAATGTCATCGTCATTGCCAGCGCAGCGGTTGAGGCATTCCTGCCCTATCAAGGCGACCGCACATAGAGGCCGATCCAAGAGCCCTTCTAAATCTGGTTGGCAATTTCCAGAAGGTTTCCATCCGGATCACGAATATAAAGCGAGACAATCGGCCCAAGCGCCCCACTGCGCTGCACGGGCCCATCTAACACCT
>Ga0209092_10001267_pt1 | contig 25033 bp, 18 predicted proteins | sample FraStrMetagenome_FD_187446 | JGI IMG/M metagenome (GOLD analysis project Ga0209092, IMG submission 187446) | Marine eukaryotic phytoplankton communities from Arctic Ocean - Fram Strait ARC3M Metagenome (SPAdes) (version 2) | ecosystem: Environmental > Aquatic > Marine > Oceanic | place: Fram... | reverse complement strand
CATTGGAAGGGGTTTGTTGAATGTCATTAGGATCCATATTGACATCTACAATTTCCGGCGCGCCAGAATTCTTTTTTGGATTTGAAGATCGATTTTTGTTCTTCGAAGAAGTTTTCTTTTTGAGTTTCGACTTCGTTTTCTTTCTATTTTTTGGTACTTTTCCCATTGTAACTTTAAGGTTGAAATGAGATGGTGTTTTATGAAATGTTGTTTGTTGAATTGGTGTAATTGGTTGATTGTTGAATTATTTGGCCATTGGCTATTTGACTGAAATTTTCAATTTTACGTAGGATTTGGTAGGTTTGGTATGTTAAGAGGTTTTATGTAATACGACTTCCGAAAAAAGTAACAAATAAATAAACAAACTCAGTTATTCCTCCTTAGGTTTAAGACGACTCAAAAGTCACGACATTCAATTTGTTAGAAACATTCAAGATTCATTCAAGATGAAAAATAATAATCCTACTTCACAATTTCATTATAAAATATTCCACTTGTTCTTATAGCATAATCTTTTTAGACAATTAATTTGTAGACCCAAGCATCTTTTGTTGCATGTGTATATGTGTCAAAATTATTCCTTACGGATCTGATTTATGGGGAAAAGTTAGGAATAGTATGAAAGGCTGAAAAAGCTTGAGTTCTTTGATTGTGAATGGTTTCCACTCCCCAAGCTTGACAAAAATCGACATCATTCCAGAGTGGAAACATGGTAATTCCTGGCATATTGTTATAATCACGTGGGTTAGTACCATAACATGCCTGTCGCGGACATTTATCTCCCACTCTTACCGATCATCATGACTGGATGAGGCCACATTTTTCTTTACCACGTACAAATTCAGGCGAGGATTCAAAAATCATGGTTTTTAATCAATTTAGGAGTGTGACAGTCCTGACCAGGTCGAAATTGAGGTATATTCCAGCTAAATACTGCTAATAAAAAATGTATTGAAAAGACTTTATCAATGTGGTCACTAAAGATGCCTTTTTCCTCTAGTTTTATTCCGTTGTCTTTCCATCGCTTTGGAGCTACATCTCTTTGAATATGCTCATGTATCATATGTACATTTCCATCTAAATCTGTTCTCATTTTGATCCACAAAAACTTGAGATGTAGAGCCAAATACTATACCGCTTTGAAGGGCTTACAAATCCAAGGATCCTGGTTTTTAATTCAATTCACGCTTCATTCGGAATTCTTCGCAATCACCAGTTGTGGTATTACTGTCTACAAATGATACAGTATGATATCCATAGTATTCTGATTTTGAGGTACCTCATGAAAGAACAATAAAGTATTACTGTAAATGAAATAGAGTGGCACCAAACAAAGCAATGAATTGGAATGGAATCCTTTTTTTGTTTCTTTTTAATTTTTCCATTGATTTGGGTTGTGGTTTTGGAGTTTCAATCATCATTCTTATCGTTGCCTTTTTGTATGAGAGAATGGGTGCGATTTCTTACATCGTTCATTTTGGTCAGCATTGTAGTAATGTGTCAGAAACAATGTTCATCAATTTCTAGTAGATGTAGTTCCACTTCTCTGGGTATGCATCTTTTGTGAAGTTGTAAATATTATAATCAACATGATCAAGAACCTCCTGAAAAATTAGACATATCATTACCTATTGACCTTTGCTAGAAATAGGTTGTTGACAAACACACAGTTGGGATGTGTTGTGGGGGTTGGTTGTTGGTTGTTGGTTGTTTGTTGTTGTTGTTTTTGAATTGTGAGCTGAAAGTAAAATTAATAAATATTAATTTTATTACGTACTACTTTATACTAACTACTTACAACTCTAATATATAATTTACAACAAAGGAACATAAAATTTATAGATGTATAAAAAGAAACATTACAGAACAACTGTAAGTATAAAAAAAGGAGAATCAGCAATCAGGCCAAGATTGTATGTAAGGTAATTATCAAGGAGTTTCAACAGGATAATACGGATGTAAATTCAGTGGCGAAAACATTTTTAAAGTTCACAAACAATTGGAAAAACAGCTATCAATAACCGTTGGTAAACTAAAAATTACTGTACCACACATGCTGATATCCATCATGAAAACAAAGGTAGCATTTCGGACAAGCTGGTTGATCCCGCCTTTCAGTTTAAAAACTGGGAAGACTATGTACTATATGCAATTTAAGCTGGAAAAGTGCATTCTGAGACATTTTTGACAGAATTGTCTGCAATTAATACAAAATACCTTGATCCTAGTATGGTCAGATTCATTTTGCATCATCATGTGGTATTTGGTTTCTTTAAAATTTGCATACTTTGATGAAGCAAAATTGCTTGACTCTTGAAAAGATTGAAACATTCAGCTTTTATAACCATTGTACTCATTTAGAAATTCATTATGGAAGAATTCAAAACTGCTACTAGTATTGAAACCTCCATGAATGCACAATGCAGTAAATGATTTTTCAGATAATTTGCCTAAGGGTGTGCACATTACACTATTACAGACAGTCCAACATGAACACTAAAACTAAACTCGTGCTCATAGAAATTAACTTTATCAATTTTAGCTCTTAGCTTTATATCTTTGCAGGTGTCCAATTTGATTGCTGGTGAATAGTTTGTTATTTTATTTTTTGTTAAGAATTGCTGATTAATTTTATAAATTACTCACAGACTTTTCATGCCTTGAAGCAGTTAGAACAAACAAAAGTGTGTACCATTTCAAATGTAAAAGATTTATTCTTATTTGTTTGTTCGTGATCTGGACAATATATATATATATATATATATATTGAAATATAATTGAAGATGATTTGAACCTGGTGGAGGATTACTCATTGCTAGTCTATTACGGTATATTTCTATAGGAAGAACAGTGCTTTTGATGATTATATGGTTTTATTTTTTTATGTATTTCATTGATAACTTTCTTAAAAAGTAGATTAACAGCAAAACATATTTATATTGGTTTCTTGATTTATGTAAAACTGAAAGCACATAATAAAATGTTTCTACAGAAAGAACAAAGCTTTTGTTTAGAATATATTTCTGCTTTTTTTGTATATCATTGATAAGTTTCTTTAAAAATACTAGATTTAAAACAACCTACACAATTCAACTAGACAAACAAGACCCAATCATGACTAATCTCCAACATTTTCTTTGCCAGTTAATCATTATTTCTTAGTTCTTTCCACTGGGATCCGCAAAAACCTTTGCTTTATTTAGGGAAAAAAATTGTTGCATTCAAATCGAGTTTAGTTCCAATTGAGTTTAGTTCAAATTTAAATCTATCATTGGTGAGTAAACCAGGTTCTCAAGCCTTCTAAATTAGACATTTAGGGAGAGGTGCGTAGGAGTTCAGAGATAGACTTACAATGCACGCAGGACGCCTTGGAGATCAAGGCAGTTCGACACTTTTATTTTTCCAGGACAATTGTTTTCCCCTTTATTAAAATATCAAATTGTTCTCCTCATGGGCGGACGGTTTTCTCTTTTGTTTGACTTTCGATGAAAGTTTTTTTTTGTTTTCAGTAGTAGATATGGTACACAGCAGAGGGAGATGTTGGGAGTAGGTTATTTGAGGATCTTATCTTTTTTTCCTTTCTATTTTGACAGTGATAGGAGGACCACCCGACAGTAGATCCAGGTGATGATAATAACACAGAACTACTTGAAATAATAATAATAATAATAATAATAGTGGTTTTTATACATCCTATATATTGTAAATTAGTGGCACTCAATAAATTGAGTGCGTATCATATTGGAGGGAACGAACTGTGTAATTTGTAGGGGTGTGTAGATTCATACTACAGCACGAGATTTTTTTTGATTTTGGGGTTTGCGAGAAAGTTTTGTTTGATATAGCACTTTTACTTTTTACATACTGCCATCCATGCGTACGCTGTTGCATTGAAGGTTCTTGTAGCTACTACGTACGCACAATCCCTCTCCACATAATTACTTAATCATAATTAGCCAGCAGTCAATAGGTTCAGCAAACATAACATAATCATACATGGAGAAAACCCTTGAACGCCGTCTTTGTTAATCACGCAACTGTCTCCAGTATTTATAGTATATATTCAACAAAGGTCACATCCTTTCATTTAGATTATTGTAAGAAGTCGTGCTTGTACATGCTCTTGAGTGCGGCGACTTTAGAAACAAGTTTGTTAATTCTTATTACGTACACCAGTAGAGTGCTACATACCTTTTAATTGGATACATGACTTTAAAATCTATTATTTACATTGTAATTAAAACAAATGCAAGAATAAGAGAGACAAATATTATTCTATACATCATCACAACGTTTCGAATTCGGTGTATAGTCAACTTTAGTCAACATGGTTCTCGTAAAAGGAAATAAGCGAAGGCCAACCAATAACTCATTTCCAATAATGTTACTTATTATTGGATTTTTTGTCGGTAGGTGGTCAAGTTTACTATTCAATAATGGTCAATTGGAACCTTCTGAGATTGTAGGTGAAATGAGCGCTGCTGAGAAGAGTGCAGCAGCTCTAGCATTAGTAGCTGATGATGTTCCCACCGATGATGATGGAGATGATGGAGGTGATGATGATTGCGATGATGATGGAGGTTGCGATGACGATGATGAAGACGACGAGGATGATGATAAAGCTAAAAAGAAAAAACCAAAAATGGAACATATTCAAACTTTAACTTCGAAGACTTCAGAGCTTCCGTATGAATGTAAGGCACCTGCAAGTCTGCATTTTGCAAGAGCAGAGATGGAACCAAAAGTAAGCAAGATAAATATCAAGAAAATTATAAAGGGTGCATATAATGAGATCGACGCAGCAGATTACGGGGATGAATTCGAGGAAGATCAACTCGATCTTGTTGGAATGTACACTACGGTTCTTTCTTATGTCCAACATACTTACGGAGTTTTTGGTTCGGTCGGTGAACTAGGTGTTTTGCATGGTAGATTTGCGAGCTGTTTGTTCAGCACTGCTCGTCAATCAGAGGATCTAGTCGTGGCAGACGTCTTCCACAAAACAAGCAAAAACAAAGATACCGAAGTATCTGGAGACCTTGAAAAGCTACATCAAAGCTTACAACTTTATGGACTCAATGACAAAGATCTCTTAGTTACACATAAAGGAAGCACAAAAGATATTCCTATTGATTGGTCAGAATATGCCGAATTCAATCCGTTCCGCTTTCTATCCATTGATGCTGGTCGCACAACAGACCTCGTAACACACGATTTGATGATAAGTGCCTGTAACCTGGTCAAAGGGGGTGTGATCGTTTTGAGTAATTTTCTTGATCCAAACTGGTTGGAAGTTACAACATCTCTTTTCCACTTTCTCGAAAATTATGATATGTTGGGACTTAAACCTTTCTTGCTTTGTGAAGGAAAACTTTTCATGACAAATGATATAGTATTCCACACTCAATTCTATGACAGACTAACACAAGATGAAAATTTGTATCAATATTTAGACACTAAAGCCCCAGGCGGAACACTAACGATCAACAATGATGAATTCCTTGTATGTAACCGGCAAAAAAGTGATAACCCAATTGTTGACGTTTGGGAAAGCTTTATGTACTAAAATAGCATGAAATCCTTTTCTTGTCTTCATGAGAAGAACAATTTAAAGCATAGTACATTTATAAATATCCTAAAATTGTAAAACGTTTTCAAAGAATAGAAAGAATCTTTCTTTGTGAAGAATTGAACTCTTGCGTGCTCACACAACAAAGAATATAGTTTAGTTCTCGCAAACAGAATGAGAGAAGAAGACTGCATTTCTAGAGAATGATCATCCGTTACACGATTTAAAAAGGCAAGTATCCTCCCTTAAGAGAGCTCAAAAAACCTTTATTATGTATCGAATTGTTAAATAATGTATTGATTCTTTATTTTATATTTTTATTCATCTGCTATCATGATGAAATTACAATTCCCTCTCTTCATGATATCAAGCCAGCGAAATTGTGTCTTCTAGCTTACCTCAAAAGACATCTACTGCACACTCAACATATATCCTGTACCTCTCTTGACCTAAATGGGGAGGCACTACCCTTAAATTGTGAATGTTACACGTCATCCTAGGCTCTAGCTTAGAATACAGCGCAACCAGTACAACAACTGCACTCAATTTGTGGTACGGGTCCAGGAAAGCAGTCAGAAGTAAGTCCTGTAATGGCACCTGTACCTGCTGGTGGAGCACGGTTATCACAAACTGATTGTGGCATAGTTCCAGTAAATGTATTGTTGAAGAACTCTGCAATAACGAGGTTGTCAAGGCTTCCAAGAGAATTTGGGACTGTTCCGACCATTAAGTTCTCGTAAAGTTGGATAAGACGAAGCTCTTGAAGGTTTCCAACATTGTTGGATAGGGTTCCAATCAGCTTATTTGAGTTCAGGTCAAGTTGTTCCAAGTTCGTAAGTCCATAAATGGATTCGGGGATCCTTCCTGTGAGCATGTTGAAATCCAAATCTATGATACGGAGGTTACTGAGAGATCCAAGCTGGGCAGGAATAGTAGAAGCAAGAGTTCCTTGCTCTAAAGAAATCACTTCCAAATCATTAAGTTGCGCCAATTCGGTTGGTAGACTACCTCCAACATTGTTGCTCTCTGTGATTTTAAATAATTTTTGTAACAGGTATTTGATTGCGTGAGAAAAAAAGTATAAAGAAAATAGAGAAGAAACAAGGAAAACCAAATTTTAAATTCAACTCACCAAATACGATCTCAGTAACACAATCATCGTTGTTACAAGTGATTCCGGACCATTCACATTCATTTTTATCGCTGAGGAAGCTCTTTCCTCCTCCGCCACATGGGCCAACTTGGCCACATTGTGACCAGGCGCTTCCGTCAGTACTAAAGTAAAACAAAGCCATTACGTAGCGTTGTACAATCTTTTCATCTCCGGGACATACCTCGAAATCGTCCTCATTGATTAACCAGTTAGATGCCAAGTTTTGAGGGGAGCCAGGAGAATTAAGAGCGTTATTGGCGGATACAGTTCCTCTCAAAGTTCCAAGAATTTGATTACGTCTTGTATTGGCATCTAGACCACATGGAAGGCCACCAGGTCCTCCACCTCCAGGTCCTCCGCCTCCAGGTCCTCCGCCTCCAGGTCCTCCGCCTCCTGGCCCAGCACTACCTTGTAATTCTCTTTGCCAGAAGTTCTCACTTTCAAGCATGAGGGTGGACTTTTCTTCATTGATGTTGCGCGCATTGGCGGTTGCGAGGAGAGAAATGAAAAGAGTAAGCTTCATGATTGATTTTTTTGGAAGTTGACTTTAAGTTAGTGTTTGATTTAAATTGTGAGCGAATTTGTTTTGTGAGAATAGGTTGTGAAAGCGAGGTATGGTTTGATTGGTGCGTAAAATGGAGAATTGGTAGGAAGATTTAGAAGAATTGTAGGAGTATGTGTGTAAGCATCAATATTAATTAGGAAACTCTTTTTTGGTTATATAGAACGTAGGAATATCGTGAAACAATATGGGAGAGACATCGAATCTCATGAAAGAGCGATAAAATGAGCGATTTAATAATAAATAGATAGGAAATTATAAGATTTTGATACTAAGTGAGCGATCTATTAAATAGGAAACATTTTATTAGAAAATCTAATTGTATGATGAAATAAAATTATGAATCCAGCATCTGTTGACACGAGACTTTGTCTTTCAAGAAATCTGTTGAAGTCGATTTTTCTCTGTTGTTAGTTGTTTTAGGGGGGGGGCACTTATGTCAATAGGGCCCACGGGCGATGATTACTCTAACTCAAGTTTATCACATTGTTGAAATCTTCCTGTGAAATATTTGTATTATTATTATTACGTTCATCCAATCAAAATGAAAATAGGTATTATCGGGGGAGGTATTATAGGAACAACTATTGCAGCAACTCTTCAAAAGCATTTTGAAAATGTATCTCCATCGTCGGGTTTTGACAATTCTGATATAACAATCATAGATGATAGTTTCTCTAGAAAGCATCAAACATCTCAAGCTGGACAAGGTTATTTATGGAGCATTCATCGTACCAATGATGATTTATCTCAAAGCTTCAAAGCTAAGAAAGCATGGTTTGAATTACTTCAATGCAGCAAGAATAACAATGAGTGTGATGATGCTATCCTCCAGAGAAGCAATGCTGATTCATCAATTATAGATACTCTATTTGATCCTGCTCAAAGAGGATCCCTTTTAATTGCTGTGACGGATAATCAAAAACAACAATTACAAAGACATTATGAAAGATCCCCCGTGGGAAAAAATGGAAGCAAGGAGATGATTTATTTATCGTCAATATTTTCTTTTGTAAAAGAAAATTTACCTTGGGATTCTGAATTTGCAAAAAAAATCTTACAGCCACATGCAAGTGCCATATATTATCCTCATGATTATACCTGTACACCAACACAAATAATGAAGTATTTGTTGCACAAACACAATAGGATAAGGGTAGACCATCGGAGTGTTATTTCCTTGGAGAAAGAACGTGAATTATATGATATAATAATCTGTTGCACAGGTCCCTGGATAAAAGAATTGTACCCAGAGGCTGATGTGACTCCTGTTCGTGGATTGTTAGTTACATTTGAGAAACAGCATCATCACCAACATACAAATACAATAAATGACGAGGAAAATAATACAAAATTACAAAATAGGATGCGTCTTCCACCCATGATGGAAATAGGGTATGGATCTATGGGATATCATTTTACATTGTCTTCTCGGACAAGCTCGAATGAAAATTTATGGCTGTTAGGTGCAAGTCGTGAAATGGTGGGATTTGACAGATCATCGGAACATACCGACCTGGTGGTGAAAGATTTGATTCAACATTCGAAACAGTTTGTACAATCTGACAACATTTTCGGTTCGGTCAAAGAGACCAAGATTGGATTCCGGGCATCACCCAATCATCCAAATCAAGAACGGAAATCAACATATACAGTAGAAAAACGAGAAGAAAATCTTATTTTTTCTTATGGATTTGAAGGTCAAGGAGTTTTATATGCTGCTCTTGCTGCCAAAGAAGTATTATCACTGGTGATAAATTCTTAAAAAATAATTTATCTATGACCAGTCGTAATTTTGATTTATTAGGATGACTTTGCAACATAAATTACATTTTAGCTTTTCGGGGAAGAGTGCCATAGGCTGGCATTAAATGAGAAGTATTTTCAATCTCTATGAGAGGCATGAAATGAAAAGCACTTCCACCATCGACCGAAACGACACTTCCCGTCACATAGGTAGCACCATCACTTAACAGCCAACAAACAGCACTACTAATCTCTTCCGGAGTTCCCAATCTCTTAGCAGGCATGGCCGGTAACACTTTTTCTAAAAACAAATCACCTGCAGGACCATAATTTTGAAACCCACTATCTGTCCAAATCACACCCGGTCGGACACAATTGACTCTTACATCACTCTCCATCCATTCACTACTCAGGGAGATAGTCATATTTTCCACACCGGCTCGGGCGGCTCCCGAATGAGACATATTGGGAAAGCCATTTCGATTGCCCAGTGTGATATTGACGATAGAGCCACCATGATCTTGCATGGATTGATTAAACGCTTCTCTGCACATAAGAAATGTCCCTTCTAAATTTGTGGTAACGACAGCATTGAATCCTTTTTGTGACATATCTTCCGCCGCACAAACGAATTGACCACCGGCATTATTCACCAAATAATCTAATTTTTCATATTTTTCAACTATAAAGGATATAAGTGCTACTATTTGGTCTTCCGATCGGATACTCGTCGAAGGCCCTACGACTACTTTTCCACTATTTGATATAGTTTGCAGATGAGCATTAATCTCATCTGCTGCAGTTTGACATTTGTTCACATCCCGACTGGCAATGACGACAGTAGCTCCAAGTATGGCGAGTTCCTTAGTGATGGAGTATCCAATTCCAGTTCCTCCTCCGGTGACTAAGGCTACTTTGCCAACGAATAAACCCTCTCGAAAACAGGTATTCCACTTTGGAGAATTGTTGGACATGGTGATATTGAGATCATTAATTTTTTCTTTTAGTTCTGGTGGAGATGACATAAATATCCCTATTTTGAAGATTGATGACGTATGCACAAAAAGAACAGGTTTAGTTGCCAATATTTGTTACACCTTTGTTTGTTAGGAAGCTTCCTTCGTATGCTGGAGAATATTTGGACGTAAAAAGCGCATACCTATAGTATGTAACACGAAAAGTACCATCATTGCTTACTTACTTTATAAGATTTGTATTTTAATACATGTGTATCAATATTCAATTAACGTCATAGTCAAATAATCCGATACATATGCTGTTTCAAAAATAATATATAGGTTTCATGATTTCGCAAAAGAACTAAATTAGATTTTTCAAGTAGGAGTCAGTCCTGAATGGATTACGAATATAGTTCCAAACCAATATGGAACAATATGTAAGTAATATAGTTTAAACTATGTTTAGGTCTCGCTCATGAATTCTAAAAAAATACAAATCCGGAACGATCATTGTAAAAAACTTTTGCAAAAGAAAGGGTATAGTTAGTAGTAGTCAATTCAAAAACAAGTTGTGACTTACAACAGCATTCTTTGTCTCCCATCCATCTATCTTTGAGTTGAGGAATAGTCCACAAACACATTCATTATCTATTTTTATCAGACTGTCCATCCTTTACTAAAAGACACACCATCAGAAAGAAGGAGAAGAAGGAGAATACTATATGAATAAGAATTTGATTTGAAGAGAGTGAATTCTAAAATGACATCGTATGCTGATAGAAGATCAATTAAGGCACGACAATTGAGAGTCGTCATGAATTCATCTCCCACTAAAATGGATCCACCAAATCAAGATGATTCGAACACGAATAAAAATAGTAACACAGATCATCCCAGTGCTTCTTCGTCTCCCCTCGTATCCCCCGCCAAAAGCGCCATGAGACAGAACCGCTTACGACGCCATAATCGAATGCGATCTCAATCTCCCGCTGTCAAGCCGAAACCAAAGTCCTCTGATTCTCATTCCAACACTAACACCAACACCAATTCCAACACCAATGTAAACCCTCAAAATAGTATCCTGGGATACAAATCTCCACCAGCACAATCACAAGCACCAGCACCAGCACCAGCACAAGCATCGCCAACTATGAATGGAAAAGAACGAGCCATGCGAAGTCGTAAAAAGGATAAATTACTTCAACGTCGATTTGATTTACCCAGTCCAGTGAAGAAACCAAATTCTGCCACTACGAACCTAGCACAAAACATTGCTCAAAATAGAGATAAGGTGAAAAAATTACAAATGCTCCGTCAAAAACTAACTCAAAATCAAAATCAGTACTCTAGTCAACCTTACGATGATGACATAAATGCCAATCAGGATACTAAATCCTTAGACAATACAGAAGATGAATTAGAACGCATGTTTTTGAAACAGCATAGAGGAGGGCCTATCACAAAAGATCCCTCCAATGATGATATTGATCTTAGCTTGGAAGAACATGACCATGACATTCGGAAAGAGCAAGACGACGAAGAAGAAGTAGACAATTTAGGAGAGATGCAATCGAAATTTTCCCTCCGTAAAAATAATCTCAGTATTCGCATCGACACAAACGCCAAAGATGATCCCTTGCATAATCTTATTTCTCCACTCACTCAAAATACAGAATTTTCACCTTATAATGGACTATCCTCCGAATTACCATCCACTAAGGCCCCGCCTTCTACAAGATCTCCCTTCCGGCGAGTTGTTCGTCCCACAAAGTCAGACTCCGACGAAGAAGGATATTCTCATTTTCATTCGGAATTACAAACCTCTCCTACCTACTCACCACCGCATTCACCACAACAGAAGGCTAAAACATCTCCCATCAAAATGGGTTCCTTAGATCGTCATCCTTTAGGCAACTCGGCGTATAACTCAAAACACCTTTCCACTACGGCCTCAAATGCCGGATCTCAATATGCTGCCTCCAACGTCTCCTCCACAGCATCCTCCTCGTTTCTTCCTTTACCACCTCATTTAGCTGCCGCCGAAAATCTTCGCCGACTTGCGGAAAATCAAAATTCCAATACTTGGAAACTCAAACAACAAGTCGAACGTGAGGCTGAAATACAACAAATCCGACACGAAGAAGAACAAAAACGATTATACATGGAAAATCAAGCTGCTCAGAAACAAATGCAACATGAATTAGAAATCACCAAATTAAAAATGGAACAAAATCAAATGAAACTCGAAGAGGAAAATAGACGGCAACAGGAGGAGGATCAAAAGAAACGGATGCGGCAGGAAATGGAATTGGCCAAAATGAAGGAATTGCAAGAAAAACAACAATTGGAATTGGAACAACGACAAAAGGAGATTAAAGAACAATCCGAAACATTGGAGAAGGAAAAGGAGAAATTATTAAAAGAAGCTCAAAAAATTCGACAAACACAGGAAGAGCAATCCCAACGTTTTCATTCTTATAATAATCATGAATTTGACGAGAAGGATCGGATTCAAGTGATGAAGGAAGAAAAACAATTAAAACGAGAGTTGGAAGTAAAAATGGATCGTATTAAGGAACAGGTGCAACGGATGGAAAAAACGATTCAATCTCATTCTCAATCCTTTGAAACAGAAAAAGATGTTGTTCCTCCTCAATCTTCTTCTCCCTCTCGAAAACAAAAGGAATCCTCTTCCTTGGAAATGAAAAAGTCTTTAGATCCTAAAAAACAATCCCAATCGTATACACCCCGTTCTGGAAAAAACAATCCCAATAATAGTAGTCATTATCGAGCAGAGAGTGATGAGGAAGATATCTTTAGTGGAATTGGAAGTGATTCTGATTCAGAGAGTGAAGCACCCACTACACGTAAAAAATTAGCAGCTGCCAAAAAGAAAGCCCAATCTTTCTCCTCCCGTCCCAAATCCACCAAACACTCTTCTAGCAAGGACCCATCTCATAGACGAGATCTCAAATCACCTAGACTTGCAGCGGCGAGTCCCCGATCTCAAACGGATACTAAATCTAATCGTAAACGTAATGATCATCGACGAAGAAACAGACAAAATAAATATGAAGAATCGCCCTTTAGTCCTTTTGATGAAAGTGTCGATTTAACCATGCAAAGTAGTATGCAAGATGCTTTCGGAAGTTTTCAGGAGGATGCTAGTTTTTCTATCCAAAATGACACTACCAAAGATGATGCATCATATTCGGTTTCGGAAAATAAAAGACAAGATCAATCCTTTCCAAGTTTTGATGAACAATCCATGGCTTCTTCATCTGTCCAAAATCCACCTGCACCTCCGCAATTTTCACCCCCACCCAAAAGTTCTTCCAATCGACGAAAGGCCCCGAAATTTACTTTTTCATTTCCGAAATCACCTATTGATACCATACCCAAACGAAAGTCACGTATGATCACTCCAGCCAGTACGAAAAGTTATAAAAATGAAGCTTCCTTGATGGACAGTGTGAGTCCTACTGATAGCAGTACCCAATTAGAAAGTATGGAAGAAGATGAATCAGACATGGAACCTCCAACACTTCAATTACGAAAAATTAATCCTACATTGAAAGAATTAAAGGAAGAGGTTCTTTCGAAATCCATTCAAGATCTAAATATAAAGGATACATTGGAGGAGGAGGATGAGACCAACGATGGAAGTACCATAGATCGTGATGATCATCATAATGATAAATATCAAACAGTGAATGAGATAGATACTAAAAATATCCTCACCGAAAATGAAAACGAAATTGAAAAAAATGCAGAAACGTTACAGAATGAAAAGAGTATAGAATCGGAGGAATACGAAACAGAAGATGATGATGAAGAAACTTATCTGACGGAAGACAATACCTATACTTCCGAAGATAAACGGAATATCAATAGTTTTCCAAGTCTAGCCGAAACAATTAGTAGCCTTAACAAGGATTCTATCATGAATTCTATTTTTGGTCAATACAGTTGTACTGTTCTGGATTCGTTCACGAATAAAATTTGTCGAGATCCAAATAACCCATCAGATGTTAAATGTACAGGTAAGTCGGATCTTTTTTTTGCGTATTTTTTCATTGTTATTATTATTGAGGGGCCTCAATATTTTATTGTCATATAATTGATTCTTTTGAATAGATATGGGTTTACGAGAGAAATCATTATGTAATGTCGCAAAGGATCATGATGGAAGCGATGACGACTATTCTGTAGATAATAGTGAAGATGAATCGATGGCCACTGATAATGATAGTTGGAATAATAACAAATTAGAGGGGGACCAGAATGCAGCGGAAGGTTTATCAAAACAGGTAAGAATTGATTATCAAATGAAGAGCTTAGAATGTATTTGATCTTTGTCAAATTTTCTAACGTATTCTTGTCTCTTATTCATGATATTTAGGAACTACAAAAATGGAATGCATGGGATAAACAAGATCAAAATAGTCCTCAAAAGGCAAAAAAACGACCGCCTGGCTATCCTGACTTCGACGACACTGCTAGTCAACTATCTCGTCTCACAGAGCTTGAAACCCGTCAAAGAAAAGCGCAACATTTGGACCGCCGTGCACGCGCACATGAACAATTGCTCCTTAGTGCTTACTCGGCCTTATCGATACCTCAAAACCCTGTGCAGGAAGAAAAACCTGAAAGAGGAGGAGCTACTAATTCCAACAAGTCCAGTAATGATGACAAATCAGTGGAAACGACAAAATACTTTATGGACGGTAAAGGAAATTTGTTATTACGTATAGATGAGACAGTTTTAAATACTAGAGACTCGGATTCAGTGAGCTCAAGGCTTCGTGCCGAACTTATTCATTTCCGTGCAAGACTTAAAACTGAAGGACTTGAAGTACTTAAACTAAATAGAGATAATAAGTGGCAGGTACGAACTTTCACAGTTTCTGTGGAAGAAGCGGTGATACAAGGCGATTTAAATTGCCCAACAGGGCTCCTCTGGGTAAAGAAATTTGTGAAAGATCAAAACTACAGTGTTCAATCAATAGATAAGCAAGGGAAAGGTGGTATGCTTTTTCCTCAACTAGTAAAAGCAGCACAAATTTCAAAGGCGAAATTACCAAGATTGCCAGCAATAGCCAAAAAGCACAAGAAAGAAAAGTATAAAAATCCAGTTGCCGTGGCTATAAATGGTTTTGGTGCAGAGGTTGGTTCTCGAGTTGTGGTTATACAATGTATGAATGCACAAGATGCTGCCTTCTTAATCAATGGAGTAAATTCGTTTGTGAAAATATTACGACGTAATAGGAAAATGACATCCTAAAGTAATAAATATCAAACATTTTTGTGTTACTGCTGTGAATTCGTTGCAATAGAGGGCATTGATTAAGTGTTCATAATAAATAAAATTTGTTAACAAAATGGATCTAAAATTTAGACGTATTTTCAATAACAATAACGCCGTATCACGATCACGTTAAGTTAGTTTCGGACAGCAAGGGATTGATCTTCAAAAGGAGGAAAAACTAGTTAAAAAAGAATACTTGTCAATAAAACTTTAGATAAATAGCAGGGTAGCTCTTCAAGTATATTTCTGCTTAACATTAACTAATTTTGCGTTTGACCATAACATTCAATGAATCAAAGCCATACCATTGTTTCATCAATTTTCGAAGACATAAAGAGCCCTCTTCTCGAAGGGTTGCTACTCTGTATCATTAAAGTAATATGAATATCTTTTCTTTTCAACTTTGTCAAAGTAAGCCTTCATCAGTAATGCGCAAAGTAGCCCGATAGGATCATGCTTGTTTTCATCGAGTTTTATCAAAATGTGACTGGCAATCAACGAAAAGTAGCCTTGATATTCTGCCGCAATTGGATGCTTCTTTTTCTTTATTCCGTGTAATTTGTTATATCTTTTTTCTTTTTCTATATTTATTTCTACAGCCTCATCAAATTTTAAGTGTTTCATTAAATATCGAAGAAATTCGTTGACAACACAACCAACCTCAGACCAATTGATAAAAAAAAGATTTCGTTCTTCATCAATTGACATGGAGTCACGGGTCATGTTGATATCTGATAATGTTTTGATAAAATTTTTATGCTTTTTATTTATCTCGGGTGTAGCATTTTTCACGCTATAATCATCAATCATTCCATTGAGATTATTGTTCATGACTGGATTATAACTTGCACTGAATAAATCAGGTGAATTTGCATTGATTTTTCTTTTCACAGAATGTCAGAGAGCAAAAATATCAGCCTATTCTAGACGATGAAAACTTCATTTCTCTGCTTACCTAGAATCTTCACGTGTTATAGTGATAACTTGATCATCTGAACAGTTACCTTTATTGACCTCCTTTATGATTTTCAATTGTATCTCAGCTCCTTGTGAACTAAATCCATGTGACATTAAGAATCTTTTACAAAAGTCACCCTGTTTTGGATAATCTTTTAGAACCCATATAGATTTGAGATTCTTAAAAAGAACGTAAAGTTCTTCTAAAAGAGGTACGGCATTCGCATTAAATGCACCAATTTGTCTGCATGTATTATAAATATGAAGAACAAATCTTACTTGAGAACAACTATCTACACAACAGGAACCTAAACCAATCCCAACAACGTAGTTGGCAAATAGGAGGTAGTTACCAGCCATTAATGGATTGTAGAATGCCATTTGAGCGCTTATTTTGGAAGAAGGGGGGCCTTGAACCGTCGGTAGATGACGTAAAGAAGCAGTATCGTACATGTTATCGAAGAAAGATTCAGAATTAGGAGTATCGAATTCTTTCCTATGAAGTAAAATTCGAACAAAAAGAGTATTCCAAGACCTTTCTGCATTTTTTGCGAGCCGTTCGATGTGATTATTACCCTGCATTTCAAGTATTGAAGTTAATAAACAATGAAAGCTAAATGCAAGATGAGCAGGAATTGGCCCATCTTCATTGTATTTCATATGATCACGAAACTTCTGTATAAGCGGAAGTGTATTAGGTGTAAAGAGTGATAAAGCATCAAGAAGATGAGGATTCTTCTTCACAATTCGTTTCTTGCACCATTCAAGTAATTCAGGAAGAATACTACCGCAAAATAATTCGTCTAGATCTCCTTGGATCTTTTTGGCAGGGTTTTTATTTTCGTCCCATAACTTCCCAAAGAAACCTGGAATGGACTCGAGCTTTGTATCTATAGTGCTCAAACTAATTATACATTGTGACCAACGTAGTGTATTCAACAAAGACCGCGACCCGCCGATATATTGGCTGTTCTCAAGCCACTTATGCTTAAGAGATGGAAGATCAATACCTTGCATTTGCATCGTTCGTGCGATCTTTGCATATTCTTCTTTATTTTTGAGAGATTTAATTTCCAAGTTTGTTATCAAAGTTATATTTTGAACAATTTTTTGCACCTTTTCATCATCTAATTTGTTTCGTTTGCAAAATTTTCGAGTGAAGTCATGTTGACGTCCTAAGGCACCTTTGTTGTGAAAGCAGCATTCAACTATGTTCCCTAGAAACACAATGACAGAAGCTCTAGTGCATTTTTTCCTTGTTTCTTCTGATGCGTTCAGAAGAATTTCTGCTTCGAACAAGGCCAACATTGAAGGAAGACATACAAGGACTAGAACACTGTAGAAAGAAGAAAGGTATGGATAATTAATTGCAAGAGCAGCTTCCGCGCATTGTACACTATTGATGCATATATTTGTTGCCATTGCTGAATGCATCAGCTGCACTGGCTCTGGGCTTTCTGTGGCTTTCGTTTTATTTTTCAGCATTCTATAATGTTTTGCAACAAGCTCCATTAGCATTTCCATCGTAAGCAAGAAAGAGCAAGCCTGTAACCTATCATTTCCCTGAATTAAATCTTCTTCAATACTGTATATGTCAGTCTTGTCACTAATAGGTGAAGTGTCGATACCATCTTTTCTATTTTGGATGATATCTTTCACATCATTTGAAAGATCTGCTTCTTCGTCATCTGAATCTTCTTCATTATCGTCATCAATTATGGCAAACGCAGAAAAACGATTTGAGAGATTCTCCACTTTCACTTCCGCACTTTCATCTACAATTTCAATGGGGGTTACATTTTTCTTTCTTCGTAAAGTCTTTTTCAAGATTTTTCTCATGGTAACCGTAACATTCCAACAAGCATTTAGTATCTTATTGCAATATTCTAAAACTTTCATGACATGATCGTGTCCATCATCACTACTTCCTGAATCCTTGTATAAATTAGAAACGTCAGAGCGAAGCCGAATGCAAGCTTCTAAATTCAACAAAAGATTCTGAGGAATCAAAATGAATTTGAATTTTTGAATGATATCATCCTGTTTCGATTTCTCCAAATTATTAATTGCTGTGAGATATTTGTTACCATCAGGATGCATATCATCATCGGTTATATTTTCCCACTCGTCGATGATTTCACGAACTTCTATCGAAGCATCAAAGATGAAATCGCATGCTTTTGCTAAGTCATTTACTTTGCTGAGAGGAAAAGTTGATGGAAGCAAAGACCTGAGACCATTTCGAAATTTTTCCGTTGATTGCTTATATTGCTGATAATGTGATTCAGTGTCAATACTACTGGTTTTCGATATGTGTTTCAGTGTGTCGGTGAGACCAGAAGGTAAAACTGGTGATTTGCTCGACACATCTACTGTGCTACTTTTTTCTTGCGTTTTTGTTGAGTTTGTCTCTTTCTCTTTAGTGGATTTATTACCTTTATTCTTCTTTTTATTACTTCGTGCTACCTTACGCTGAGGCGCCATTTTGCTTCAAGGTAAGACAGTTATGAGTTAGTGCGCAAATCTTTTTATGGTGATTGTTTATGTCATCGATGATCGTTATCATGATCCAATATAATAATAATGCATGTACTTCGAAATGTACATAAGTTTATTATAAATATCCGTAATATAATAACTGTAATGATTAAGTTCATAAAATCTGTCAAATTATTAATTCGGTATGTCACATAGGATTTGAATGTATTCTTTGCTTACCGTACTATGCTAACTACTCATTTAAACAACTCATTTAATTAAGTCTTTTAAAAATGAAGCTGTTAATTAAGTAAGTGTAAGATTCAAGTTATGGAGACCGCTCAAGTTTTCAAAAGATATCGTGAGAATAGCTTTGTTTCCTTTCTTTGCAGGCCTAAACCGCTAGAAAATAATGCTGAATGAAACAAGCACTATCTTAGATTTACTCAATGCCAAATCAAAACTACCATGGAAACCCTATTACATCCAAGATGGAAATCAAATTGATGAGAAGCCCATGGAATCTTCGCTTGTCGCACAATGGTCTCTTTCTTGTACGGTAGCATTCATTATCATTGTGTTTGTCGTAGAGAATTATTTGAATCAACGTCAGCACAGAGCATATCAAGTAGCTGATTTCCCAAAGCGTGTGGAAAGCGTTGTCGGGAAATTAGATTGGGAGGCCAGCAAGAAGAAAAATAGAGATGCCAAAAGTGAGCAAAACAATCTTCTTCCAAAACTTCGAATGAAATTCAATGAATCTCAATCATACGGAATCGACAAAATTAAGTTTGATATGGTATCAGCTCTGTATAGAACAATCGAATCGATTGCTATTCTTCTATTTGGATTCTTACCATACATTTGGGATACTGCTAAGAGTATTGGTAGCAAAGGGTTTTCTCAATTTCATATAGAGAGCGAAATGGGGACTGCATTGATCTTTTTACTCATGGTGACAATTATTGGTATGATCACTCATCTACCATTGGACTATGTAAGTACGCGCACCGCTCATCTTCTTTTGACTGTTTTAAAGTTGTTTATCTTATCATTTCTTTGGGACCGTGATCTTAAAAAGTACTCAAAATTTTACATTGAGAAAAAGTATGGATTCAATAAAATGACCATTTCATTATTTATCTCCGATAAAATCAAACTTTTGATTCTCAATATTGTGATTGGAGGCCCATTCGCAGCTATGCTATTACAAATAATTAATGTACGTAACAAGAAACGAATTATCATTCTCTTTGGATCATTCCTTTCATTCTGGTGTTGTATTGCTCACATTTGAGGGTCTTGGACAACACTAAATTTCGAACTTTTTAGATTGGTGGAGATCTTTTTTATGTTTATGCTTGGGCCTTTATGCTTGTTTTTTCACTTTTCATGGTGACAATTATTCCTGCAGTCATCATGCCAATATTCAATAAGTTTGAACCTCTTCCGGATGGGTCTTTAAAAACCCGTATATTTGCTCTTGCTGAAAAGACAGAATATCCGTTAACAAATCTCTTCCTAATGGATGGTAAGATCCGCATATTTTTTTGTCATTGACACAAGCTTTTTCATTGTTGACGTTCTGAATAAAACTTTCCACTTTTCACCAGGGTCTAAACGATCTTCTCATTCCAATGCTTTTATGTTTGGGTTGGGAAAAAATAAACGAATTGTTCTATTTGACACGCTACTTAATCATGTTTCAGAAGATGAAATAATTGCTATTATGGGACATGAATTGGGCCATTGGAAATTAGGACACACGCTCATGGGTATTGTATTGACGCAAGTTTACATCGGTGTTCTATTTTACACATTTTCCATATTTTTGCATTACAATGATTTGTTTGAAGGATTTGGATTTTCAACTCAAACAGATTCTATACCGACGATTATTGCGTTGCTTCTATTCATGAAAACCATTTGGGCGCCCATTGAAAAATGTCTCTCTGTTGTTATGGTGTGTGTATCTAGATATAATGAATTTCAAGCGGATGAGTACAGTTATGATTTGGGTAATTGCATAGGACTACAGAGTGGGCTGTGCAAAATTTTTCTGGAAAATTTAGGTCCCTTATGTCCTGATAAATGGTATTCAATTTATCATTTTTCACATCCTCCCCTTGTGGAGAGATTAGAGCGATTAACAGAACTAAATGCAAAGAATAAATGATATGTTTTTGAGTCAATGAGTTTATTGGTTCATGTCAAAGTTCTATGGCTTCAACAGGAATAATTTTTTAAAAGAATCTGATCATAGAGTATTTCAAGTTAAAGTTCGATTTCATTGATATGAATAGCAATATCTTTTTGCATGAATTATTCTGTTGTGGAGGAAATGTTAACTGGTAGGGTTTTCTGTTCCTAACGTCTAGAGAGAGTGTACTTTCTATTTTTGTGAACGAGTCCAAAATATCTAATTTGAAGAGGTTGTGCATATCTTTTCGATTCTAAGTGAGTACTCTAGTATCTTATTTTGAGCTCTCTTATTTAAGTATAATTTGAGTTCTAGTCAGATTTCAATTAGAGGGCTGGATCCTACGTAATTAGTAGTTCTTTTGCATAACTCAAACTTCAAGCCAAATCGATGAAGAGCATCCTTATGCGACTTGTGACAGCACTAATCGCAAGCAGTGTGACTTCTACAACCATCACATCTGCTTTTCAAATAGGTGCAACACGAAAGCATTTAAATTCTCGCAATTTGTATAACCTAGCTTTCCAACATCAGAGGAAGACGGCGGTACCAAAACTTAACACGAAAATGTTTTCGTCTCTGTCAGATAAGGAAGCCCTCATTCAATGTCCCACCATCCAACTTCAAAACGGTCAATCCCATCCAGCTATCGGATTTGGGACGTATAAGGTAGGATTCATACCAGCATCTGCATCTTCAGCCGTTGCTGCTGCAGCTCCGACTACTGTTCAGAGGACTGCAGAAGAATGTGTCTCTGATGCATTAGATTGTGGGTACCGTTTTTTGGAATGCGCTGAATTTTATGGAAACGAATCAGAGGTTGGAAAAGCTATTGCAAAGTCAGGAATTCCACGTGAAGAATTATTTATTTGCTCCAAAGTTTGGACTACAACTATTGAAAAGGGCGATGCCGCCATACGTGCTCAGCTTGAAAAAACACTTTCTGATCTTGGTACTGATTATATTGATTTGTATCTGGTACATTGGCCAGTTCCTGGAAAACATGTCGCCGCCTATAAAACTTTGGAAGATTTGCATCTGGAAGGAAAGATCAAAGGAATCGGGTTTTCAAATTATGCCAAAGAGGATTACTTGGAAATTAAAGAGGCAGGTATGCGTGTGAAACCTGTAGTAAATCAGATTGAAATCAATCCTTTCTTGTACAGGAAAAATACTATTGACTTTTTCAAGAGTGAAGGAATTACTTTGCAAAGTTATCGAAGTTTAAGGGATGGAAAGGCATTCGAAGATCCTACCTTGAAAAAGATTGCTACTATTCATAAGAAGACAACAGCACAAATTTTGGGAAGATGGTGTGTTCAAAATGGTGCTGTTTACATTCCCAAAAGCGTCAAAAAGCATCGAATGGTAGAAAATGCGCAAGTTTTTGATTTCGAGCTTAGTGATGACGAAATGGCGGAACTAAATTCAATGACTAGTAAAGAAGCGTATGTCACGTTTGAGGGATTATACAGAAAATGTGTCAACAGGGACACTTCTAAAGATGGAACTTTAGATGGAGTTAAAATGGAAATTACAACTGACTAGTAATTTAACTAAAAGAAAAAAATCTTTTGTTTAGGGTGTGAATTTGTTTGTAATTTTTTACTAAATAAATGTAACAGTAGACTCGATGATCTTGCAGGCAAGAAACAAGTTTCTGCATCTTGAGCTTATTTTGAAAAGGTTATGAAATACAATGGGACATGAATTGGGCCATTGGAAATTAGGACACACGCTCATGGGTATTGCATTGAAGCACGTTTTCATTGGTGTTCTATTTTACTCATTTTCAATATTTTTGCATTACGATGATTTGTTTGAAGGATTTGGATTTTCAACTCAAACAGATTCTATACCGACGATTATTGGGTTGCTTCAATTTATTTATGAAAACCATATGGGCGCCCATTGAAAAGTGTCAATAGGGTTCTTGCCCACAGACGTTGGTTTTGGTTTTGGTCCAGAATACTTTTTGGAGAGGGTTCATTCCCTATATATCTAATCTTCAATTGGCGAGAAAACATCTATCCATGAATCTCGAATTAAAAAATCCAGAAAGAGGTAATCTTAGGGCTCTCTACTCTCTTATTTCGGTGGCTATTGCTTATGTAGACGAATTTTATAGATCCAAGAAAAATCAAAAGGACGCAATATCGAATTTGATGTAGAAGTCGCAAAGAAGTTGGTAAAGTTTGGAGGTGAATCAATATAATCTTTGTATGCCAAATATGGTAAAAAATTCGGAACTTACAAAAATTATCAATAGAGTCATATCAAAAATAAGCGTTTATAAATAATCATTAAGTTCATCTTATTGTCTAAGAAGTTCTAATGGAAAACCTAGATGTATTTGTAGTGGAATACCTTATGAATAAGACACAAAATGCTCACGAAAAAGTTGATAAAAGAAAAAATTGCTTTCATCACTATCATAAAGCCCCCACGGGAAAGATTACATCACCATTGCCACGACGGCAAAAAATGCTACCAAAGAGAACTTATCATTGAAGAAAGAGGCTGCGCTAGAGGATTCAACTTCTTCAGCAGCAGCTTCCATAACAGGAACCCCATCGCACTCAAACTCCCACCAAGACACAGTTCCAGAGAATTCTCCTGCAAATAGAATACCTGCATTTCCTGTCGAACTTTCGCTTTCATCCAAAAAGATAATAGGTTCTGCATCAATTTCTCCAATCGCCACTTAAAGAATCACATTCACTCTCATCATACTTCTTTGATTTTTGGCTTTCTTTTTTCTTTTTTCCCCTGCTATTTCCAGTAGATCTATAACATGTTGGAAAAATGCTGCTGCATCTGGGCTGGAGTCGCAAGATTTATTATCTTCACATGATAAATCGTCTGAAGTAGTTGATTCATCTGATAATGCAATTTTTTGTTCCAACTGTGTTCGACTTGCGATCTTCTTTCTTTTTTTCTTCTTTCTGAATCTACGTAACTCGTCATCGTCCGACGAATGAACCTCTTTCTTTTTCTGCACTCGTCTTGCACGATGTTCTCTTTTTGACCGATCTTCTCTTGTTGCTTTCCTCACTGTTTTTACGCAGCTGCTTTTGAGATGGGACATTAACCCTGATATTTTATAGCCATTACTTTTCCCACCTGCCATTTAGTGTGGACAATCAAAACAGTATAAGCGAGTTTTGTTGTGATGATAAGTCACCTGTGTTGCAACTAGTAACACATTAAGATTGGCAAATCATTGATTTTGATGCACCCCAATGTATTGCCGTCTTCTTTGTTAAGGCATTTTGGATTCTCGGTATTTGTGATGTGGTTGGTAAGACTATTTGCCATTGAAAATGTGTTGTTACACCCACCACAAATGTATGATGTATTTTTCGGACTCTAAAGGATGTAGTAGTGGACATGATCGATGAATGAGAACAGTCATTTCCTTCTCGGATTACTTCAATGTTCGAACAAAGTGACATGGAATTCAAACAGGAAATGGAGGAAATCAGTACCAAAAATTCTGCTGCGGAGAAGGGGGTTGTGGAAGCCCTCCAGATATAATTAGAAGTTATAAAAAACTAATAATAAAGTCACTGCGGAAAAGACCTTCCTTGACAACATGCTGAATTGCATTTTTCTCACGCAATTTCAATTGGTTTGTTGTATACGGATTTTTCTTATGCATGCATATTCTCCATTCCAAAACATCCTGGGAAAAAATTCAACTCATAAGCCTTTTTTTAATTTTAGGGTACGGTAGCAGCAAGTAGACCGAGAGGATTTATTTGCACGCGTGCAGTGACCGTTGATTTGCACACATTTACTTAGCCAAAATCAAAAACAATCTGGCATAATGTCTTTTTAGGCTCTTTTTTGACCATAAACTACTGAATTTCTTTTAAATAAATTCTCATATGTTTTGTGTGTACATTTGTTCTTTAAATATACTTTCTAAATAAAAACAAATTCCAAATCTATTTAAAACAAAGATTTTTTCAATACATTTTTCTGTAGAACCTCCAATGATTTTGGTTCTAAGTGTTTGCTTCATGGTCTTAAGTAATTGTTGGTTTAGTTTGGTTTGGTTGATGACAGTTGTTTTATCTTTGTTTTATTTTCATCGAA
>Ga0209092_10001264_pt1 | contig 25062 bp, 24 predicted proteins | sample FraStrMetagenome_FD_187446 | JGI IMG/M metagenome (GOLD analysis project Ga0209092, IMG submission 187446) | Marine eukaryotic phytoplankton communities from Arctic Ocean - Fram Strait ARC3M Metagenome (SPAdes) (version 2) | ecosystem: Environmental > Aquatic > Marine > Oceanic | place: Fram... | reverse complement strand
TATGATATATTTGGATATGTACCACATAAACAATGTCCAGATAATAAATATATTGTTAATGGTAGTGATGCCGGAAATGTAGCTTGTTCTAATGACCCGACAAATGTCAATGATGCTTGTGCTTTAAAAGGTTACACCGGTCGTTCCACGTCGAAACCCGCATTAAGAAGATGTTATGAAGAAAAGTATCAAGACCCGAATGGTGTTAAATTTACTTGTATTAATAATGAAAAAATAGGAAACATAAACAAATATGTAATGAGTCAATACGGTGATAAAGTTCGATGTGATATATATGATATAAGTTCGAAATCTTATAAATATTATACAGATGCTAATAAAGGTATGAAAGAATTGGAATAAAATTAAAAATTGAATATATAATTTTAATAATTATTAAAATTATTAAAATTATGAGCTCATTTGATTCAACGATAAGAAATGAAATAGATTATTCTATTAATCTTAAAAATAATATTAGTGAATTTATTGAAAAAAATATTAAATTACAAAGATATTATAATTTAAAAGAAAAACAATTAAAAACATTCATTAATTCGTTATGTTATTTACATAAATATTATTATAGATATAAAGGTGATAAAAAAGAAATATTATCTTCTTGTGATGATAAAAATACTTTCCCTATAACGTGTTCAAATGCAATTATGGTATGGTTTCCTTTTGCAGATATTTCTATTGTCTTTCCTTTAGCATTTTTAAAAGATTTTACATATCTAAATCAATTCTCCGATATATTATTCGAAGAAACGGAAAATTCTCTCCAAAAAAATGTTTTAAGACTAAAATATTATAATGAAATTAATAAAAAAATGATGGAGGGTTGTAAAATTATAATAGCAACTGTTGAAATGGAATCAATATTATTCATAGACGATACAGAAACAGTCGATATTTCTGGGAACATATCTATAAAACCGCGAATTTTATCCAATTTCTTTAATAAATATTTATAATTTTCTACAATTGTTATAATTTGAAATAAACCATTCAACTGTTGATTTTATACCTTTATCTATAGTTGTAAATTCAAAATTATTTTCACCAGAATTTTCTAATTCATCTAATAAATATTTATTATCGACAGTTTTCTTATATTGTCCATCGCTATAAGAACAATCAAAAATAATATTATCTTTATAATTAAAAACTTCCGCTATTTTTATTCCTATTTCTTTTATACTTATTTCTTTTTTTGGAGAAAAAATAATATTTTCCTTTTTTTTATAATTAAATAAAGACCATAATATTAATCTTGCCAAATCTTTGGAATAAATAAATTGTCTCAATGGTTTCCCGGAGCCTTTAATTGTAAAAGGTTCTTTATTTTTTTTATTTATATAACAGCGATGTATTAATGCAGGTATAACATGACCATTTTCTAAAGAAAAATTATCGTGTTCACCATAAACATTTGTAGGAATAATACAAATAAAGTTGGAATTATGTTGTTCTCTATAAATTTTACTATGAACATCAAGCATTCTTTTTGCATATGCATAGGCATCATTGGAATTATGTGGTTTTCCAGAATGTAACATTTTTTCATTTATTGGATATTTCACATTATCAGGAAAAATACATGTTGATAAACAAGATATTAATTTTTTTACTTTAAATAAATGACAACATTTAATTACATTTGTATTAATCAACAAATTATCTTCAAACATTTCAACTTTATCACTCATATTTTTATATAAACCACCAACACATGCTGCTAAATGTATTACATAATCAGGTAATTCTTTTTCAAAAAATAATTTAGTTTCATTAAAATTTTTTAAATTACAATCCTTGGATGATATAAACATATACTTATTTTCAGTATATGATAAAGATAATTCTTTTATAGCCGAACCAACTAAACCATTACCACCTGTAACCAAAATTTTCATTTTATATTATTATAAATGATATTTTTAATATTTAAAAAAAATTATAAATGATATTTTTAATATAAAAAATATCATTTATAATAATATAAAATGAAAATAGCATTTATTACTGGCATCACAGGACAGGATGGTTCGTATTTGGCCGAATTATTATTGAAAAAAGAATATAAAATATATGGCATACAGAGAAGAACATCTTTATTTAATACTACCAGAATCGACCTTATTCGTGATAAAATAACTATGCGATATGGCGATTTATCAGATGGTGCAGGTTTATCTAATTATATAAATCAAATTATACATGGTAATAAAGATTTTGAAGTATTTGAAATATACAATTTGGCTGCACAAAGTCATGTCCAAATTAGTTTTGAAATTCCAGAATACACAAGTGATATTGATGGTATTGGTGTTATGAGATTATTAGAAATTATTAGAACTTTACCCGGAAATGTGAAAGATAAGGTTAAATTTTACCAAGCAGGCACAAGTGAATTATTTGGAAAAGTATTGGAAACACCTCAAAAAGAGACAACGCCGTTCAATCCTGTTTCACCTTACGCAGCTGCAAAAATGTATGCATATAACGTAGTAAAAATTTATAGAGAAGCATATGATATATTTGCTACGAATGGAATTCTTTTTAACCATGAATCGCCTCGTCGTGGAGAGAATTTTTTAACTATGAAAGTAGTAAATGGGGTTAAGGACATAAAAAAGGGAAAAAAAGATTTTATTTCATTGGGGAATATTTATAGTAAACGTGATTGGGGACATGCCAGAGATTATGTTAAGGGTATGTGGCTTATGATGCAACAAGAAAATCCGTGTGATTATATTTTAGCTACAGGTGAAACATATACTGTAAAAGAATTTGTAAATAAAGCTTTTTTATTTAAAGGATATAAATTAACATGGACAGGTGAAAAAGAAAATGAAATCGCAAGAGACCAAAATGGCATTATGAGAGTTAAAATAGACCCAAAATATTATCGACCGTGTGAAGTAGATTTATTATTGGGCGACCCCACAAAAGCTATTAAAGAATTAGGTTGGAAAAGAGATTATGATACTTTGGATAAATTAATTGTTGATATGTTTGATGATTACAATGTTTGATAATTAATTTAATATAAAATACATATAAATTTTTAATTATATGTATTTTATAAATGATTACAACACATTTAATGGGTGGATTAGGAAATCAATTATTTCAAATTTTTAATTGTATTGCATATGCTATTAGACATAAAGAACAATTTAAGTTGCCTCTTATAAAACGCGATATGAAATCGGCAGAAGGGGCGTTAAGACCTACCTATTGGGATACGTTTTTTAAGCGAATGACCCCGTTTTTAATAAAAGATATACCGAAGGATATTTTGGTTTATCAAGAAAAATCGTTTCATTATATGGCAATACCAGAAATAAAGAATCAAACATTTTTGTTTTGGGGATACTATGCTTCTTACAAATATTTTGAGGATAATTTTGAAATTATAAAAAAAATGATTGGGATAGAAGAAATGAAAAGTAAATTGCGAGAGAATTTTGACTTCAATGATTGTATTTCTATGCATTTTAGGCATGGAGATTATAAAAACATTCAAGATTCACACCCAATAGCGTCTAACCAATATTATATAGATGCCATTGAACATATTATTTCAAAAACAAAGGATAATTGGAGGATTTTATATTTTTGCGAAGAACAGGACAATGCTGCAATAAATATAAAAATAAAAATATTAAAAAGACGCTTCAAAAATTTGAAATTTATCAAAGGAGATGATAAACTTGCAGATTGGGAACAAATGTTGTCGATGTCCTGTTGCGAACACAATATAATAGCGAATAGCACATTTAGTTGGTGGGGTGCCTATTTTAATGATAAAGAAAAGATAGTATGTTATCCGTGTCAGTGGTTTGGACCGAAACTTGCTGATAAAAACACGAAGGATATTTGTCCTGAAGAATGGGTGAAAATATAGTTTTTCATTATAATAAATATTTTAATTTAAATAGTTATAATGAAATTAATTTATAATGGAATTAATTAATGATAGATATGATAATAGGTATGATGGATTTTGTAATTTCTGTAGTTTAATAGACAATAATAATATTAATAATTTTAGAAGTAATAATTATTTTAAAAGTATTGTAGAAAATGTTAATATCTTATATGGTAGTCAATATTATAAGTTAATAACTGAAAAATATAATGATATTATTGATAAAATAAATTGGGAAAAAATAGAAAAACTTTCCAATATAGGAAATCCTGATAAAAATTATTATTTTTTTAATGAAAAAAAATATATATTTACACCTACTATTTTAAGATATATTTTATTTACATTAAATATGCTTTCTCATATTAAAAATAATACAAACATCAAAGAATTGAATATCATTGAAATCGGTGGTGGATTTGGGTTTCAATCAATATTATTAAAAGAAATGATTAATATTTTTGATTTAAAATTAAATAAATATACAATAATTGATTTAAAATCAGTTTGCAATTTACAAAATATTTTTATAAATAAATGTAAAGAAATCGATGAAACTGATTATGATAATTTGGGTTCGATGACATTTGATAATTTTAATTTGGATGACAATGATTATAATTTTGTTATAAGTAATTATGCTCTTGGGGAATTAAATACAGTGTGGCAAAATACTTATATTAATAATATTATTTCGAAAGTTGAACATGGTTATTTTTGTTGGAATTTTTCGCCATCTAACCCAAATATACACTCTTATTTTACAAATAAAGATATTATTAAAGAAGAAGAAGAACCACAAACTAATTGTGCTCCAATTAAATCTTATATATTAAGATATTAAGATATTTTAATTAAAATTAATTAAAATAAAATAAATTAAATAAAATTAATTAAAATAAAATAAATTAAATATATTATTTTAATTAATAAAATAATGAAAATTCTGGTTGTTGGAAATTTCCATCATAAAAACAGAGAATCTTTGGAAAAAATATTAAAATATTTAAAATTTGAATATAAATTTGGTGATATGAATGATATAACAAATTTTAAAGTTATTATTTCACCAAATATTCCCATAAATACAAGTGTTTTTCCTAATAAATTTTTTATATTTGGACCACATTTTTCTGTTTTTCCCAATCAATTATTATACAAAATTAATAATGTACATAAAAATAGTATATATTTACAACCAAGTGAATGGGCTTTAAATGTTTGGAAAAAATTCAATGTTGAAAGTATAATACCTTTAAAAGTTTTTTATTTTCCAGTAAATACTAAAAAATTTAAACCAATGGAAAATATAAAAAAAGAAAAAGTATTTATTTATTTTAAAAGACGAAAACAAGAAGAATTGACTTTTTTAAAAAAATTTTTACATAACAAAAATATAGAATTTAAAGTTTTTGATTATGTTAAAAGATATAAAGAAGAAGATTATTTAAAATATTTACAAGAATCGAATTATGGGATAATTTTGGATGCGCACGAAAGTCAAGGATTTGCAATTGAAGAAGCACTTTCTTGTGATGTTCCTTTATTGGTTTGGAACGTAACATCTATGAATCAAGAAGAAGGTATAAATTATCCAGATATACCAGCAACAAGTATTCCTTATTGGGATAATAGATGTGGTGAAAGTTTTTATAATAAAGAAGAGTTTGAAGAAAAATATAATGAGTTTACGAGTAAATTAGATACTTATAAACCGAGGGAATTTGTTTTAGATAAATTGGGTATTGATAAATGTGCTAACAATTTTAAGAAATTAATAAAGTGAAATCACCAATAATATTCTTTTTTTGTAAAAGCGTTATACCATATTAAACTCATTTTATCTAATGTATTATATTGAAGTTGATTTGTTTCAAAAAAATGATATAATACATTTTCTATCCCCAAACTTCTTTTTACGAGTAGTTCTGGAGAATGTTCGTTAATAAACTCTAAAAGATGTTTTGATTTACAAGCAAATAATCCTGTATTAAAATGTCTATTGACACTAATATTATGATTATAAGTAAATAATGTTCTGGGATTTTTCATAAAATTATCAATAAAATAATTGTCTATTAACAATTGTCTTGGTTCAAAATGAATAATATAATCATATTGTTTTATTATTTCAATATTATTATTCCATATTTCAATTATTCCGGCACCTTTATTAATTTTACCATAATTATTAGGATTATTAGATATTACTTTAATATTATCATCAATACATATTTTTTCTTTGAAATCAAAACCATTATCAGCAATATAAATATCAATATTATTTTTTTTATTTAATTCTAATACTTTATTAATACCATTTTTGTATTGTTTAATTCTATTATCTGTATTTTCAAGCATATTATTTTTTGATAAATTAGAATTTTTATCTATAACAAATGTTGTTGGCATAAATATACATATTTTCATTATAATAATATGTATTTAAAACTTTTTAAATAAATATTATTATAATGCCAAAAAATATTTTAATTACAGGAGGATGTGGTTTTATTGGACATCATTTTGTAGAACATATATTCGCAAGTACTGATTGGAATATTATTGTTCTTGATAAACTTACATATGCTAGTCATGGACTTGCGAGATTACGTGATACAGGTGCATTAGAATCAACAAGAGTTAAAATATTTACATATGATTTATCACATCCATTATCAATAGGATTAAAAAAAGAATTGGGAGATGTCAATTATATTGTTCATATGGCAGCAGATACTCATGTTGATAACAGTATTTCCACACCTGTTTCATTTATTGAAAATAATATAATGTCAACTGTTCATATGTTAGAATATGCTAGAACTTTACAAAATTTAGAAATATTTTTTTATTTTAGTACAGATGAAGTTTATGGACCTGCATTAGGAGACAAATTATTTATGGAAGATGAAAGACATAATCCAACTAATCCATATTCTGCTTCTAAATCAGGAGCTGAACAAATTTGTGTTGCATATCATAATACATATAATGTTCCTGTTATGCGTATTAATGTAATGAATGCTATGGGAGAAAGACAACATGTGGAAAAATTTATTCCAAAAGTTATTAAAAAAGTATTAAATGATGAATTAATTGAAATTCATAGTTATCCTGATAAAAAAACCTCAGGAACTCGTTATTATATTCACGCACGTAATATAGCTGCAGGAGTTCTTTTTCTTTTAGAAAATGGCACAATTGGCGAAAGTTATAACTTAACAGGTGAAAAGGAAGTATCTAATCTTGAAATGGCACAATTAATAGCAGATACTATTGGTAAAAATTTAAATTATAAAATGGTTGATTTTCATAGTGATAGACCAGGACATGATTTACGTTATGGTTTAGATGGTTATAAAATGAAAAAAATGGGTTGGAAACTACCTGTTGATTTTAAAACAAGTATTCGTAATACTGTGAAATGGACTATAGTAAATAAAAAATGGTTGGAAGAATAAATATTATAAATTTAAACTTAAATAATATTTTTTTTATATATTTAAATGAAAATATTAGTTACGGGTAGTTGTGGATTTATTGGTACAAATTTATGTTTAACATTATTAAAAAATAAAAAAAATATAGTATATGGAATAGATAATTTTACAGATAATTATAATTTTAATTTTAAAAGAGAAAATTATGAAGAATTAAATAAATATAATAATTTTAAATTATTTGAAGAAAATATATTGAATACTGATAAAATTAAATTAGTAAAACCTGAAATAATTATCCATCTTGCATCAATACCGGGGGTTAGGAAAAGTTTACAAGAGCCATTATATTATATTGAAAATAATATTACAACATTTGTTTATTTATTAGAAGAATGTAAAAAATACAATATAAAAAAGGTTGTATATGCAAGTAGCAGTAGTGTGTATGGGTCAAATAATAAAGTTCCATTTAATGAGAATGATGAAATAATTAATTTAAAGTCTTCTTATGCATGTAGTAAAAAATGCATGGAAGTTTATGGAAAATATTACAACGATGTTTTTGATGTTAAAACGATAGGTTTAAGATTTTTTACAGTATATGGTGAACGAGGGAGGCCCGATATGGCACCATATATGTTTGTAAAAAATATAGCAGAAGGAAAAGAAATTTTACAATTTGGAGATGGAACATCGTATAGAGATTATACATATGTTACTGATATAGTAAATGGTATAAAATCAATAATTGAAGGAAAGGGTAAATGGGGGGAAATATATAATTTGGGTAATGAAAACCCAATAAATCTAATAGATTTTATTGAATTATGTGAAAAAGTTACTGGTAAAAAAGCAAATAAAAAAATCATAGAAAACCAACTGGGTGATGTTCCTAGAACTTATGCAAATATAAGCAAGGCAAAAATGGATTTAGATTATAATCCAAGTGTCAAATTAGAAGAAGGATTGACAAAAATGTATGAATGGATGAAATTAAATAAAAGAATATGTATTTAAAAATAATTTTATATATTTTATTATAATGAATGAAATATATAAAATTGATGGTGCAGAACATTTTATGCATGACAATCAATTATTTTTGAAAGATACAAATTTTTTTCCTGATTTTCAAGAAAAAATACAAGAATTTAAATCTCAAATAATTAAAGAAGTCGAAAATAATGAAGGTAAATCTTATGTTCATTTTGGAGACGGTGACTATTATTTTTTAAAAAATATACCAATTGGTAGTGCGAAACCGGGGAAAAGAGCTTTATCAATACCTTATAATAAGTTTAATATACAACCATTTAGAGCGGGTTGGGAAAAAGCCGATTATCATTGTGTTGAATATCTAGAAAAAGGTATGTCGGAAAAGTTAAATGAATTATACCCAGGTCAAAAAACTATACCTACCGAGTATTTGTATGGATTAACAAGTAATAAATGGTTTTTCAAAACATTTAAAGGTAAAATAGGACTAATAGGTGCAGGACCAAAATTAGATTTGATAAAAGAATTAATGAAACATTCAGAATATAAAGAATATCTTGGATTAGAAAAATTTAATGATTATATAAAAATTCCACAGAAATTTGCATGTGATAATTTGGAAAATACAATTAATATGGTAAAAGAGCAGTTAGAAAAGGCAGACCCAAATACTCGAATTTATTTGTATGGTGTAGGTCATGTAAAATCAGGACTAATGCATCACTTGCCTAATATAAAAAAAGCAATATATTTGGATGTAGGAGCAGGAATAGATGGAATAGCAGGATTATTAGACCCGTATAGACCTTATGCAAAAGGATGGATTAATCATAGATTGAGAAATTATGATTATAGTAAACTTGATTTATTGAATTATAATAATAATAATGATAATAAAATAAAATATTTATAATCACTTAAAAATAAATTTTAAATAATTATAATATGTCTTTAAAAACAATAAATGATTTATTTTTAAAAAAAAAAAGCGATACATTAGTTATATTTGGTTGCGGCCCTTCTATTAATAATTTATCAATTGAAGATTTAAATATATTATCACAATTTGATACAATGTCATTTAATTTATTCTGTAAAACACAAATACCTGTTGATATTTATATTGTTGGTGAAACATTACATCATTATTATGATTCTTTGGATAGAGCACATTTATATGGTGGTGAAAACGAGAATAAATATATAAAAAATAGTAAAGAAGACCCTGAATCTTATTTTAAACTTTTAAACCATAAAGCATATAAGAATAGTTTTATTGTTTTATGGGATAGAAATTCTATTATAAAAAGAAAAGAAACTATATATAAAAATTTAACTCAAAATAAAATACATTTAAAAACAAAATGTATTGGCGTTGGGACAAATTATATAGATAAAAGCATATATAATTCTAATTATTTAAAAAAAAATAAAATTCTTTTACATCAAAATGTTGGATTAAATTCTTGTATTTTTTTAGGAATGTCTATGGGATATAAAAGAATTGTGTTTTCTGGTGTAGATTTAAATAATTATAAGTATGCTTTTGATAGAAATTATTTTAGAGAAAAATTAATTCGTAAAAATATTAATACACCACATCGTTCTTTAAAACATGTTTTTTCTTTCATTAATTATTTAAAGAATGATATAAAGTTTGAAGTTTATAATAAAGATAGTAAATTAACACAAATTATTCCAATTTTTAAAAATCAAGAAAAATAAAACATATTAATATAAAAAATTATTTAAATATTATTTTAATATTATTATTAATGGAAACATCATTATTTATATCTTATGATATTTTTAATAAAAAAGTTAAATATGATAAAAATAAATATCCTTTTGTTAATATAACAAAAAAAATTTTTGATTGTTCTTTATCTGAAATACATACATTAACAGACAAAAATTATCCTCTATTTACTGTTTTAGGTAAAGATACCCATACAAATTTACACAAAATATTTTATACTCATATTGATGAAGTTGATTCAATATTAAAAGAATTATATAAAAAATTTATTAAAGAAATTATTTTTCCTTTTTTAAATTTAAAAGAAGGTTTATATCAAGTTTTTCCCACATTTAGAGTAATGTTACCAAATAATGTAGCCGTAGTAAAAAAACATTATGATTCAGATATAGAACATCGTCATCCTAAAGGAGAAATTAATTTTGTAATAGCTTTAACTGAAATGTATGATACTAATAGTATATGGTCAGAATCTTATCCAAGATTAGGTGATTTCAAACCATTTAATTTAACATCTGGTGATGTATATTGTTTTTGCGGTAATTTATGTGAGCATTTTAATAAAATTAATAGAACAGGTAAAACTAGAATTTCTATGGATTTTAGAATTTTACCTAATTATTGTGTAACTGAAATAAACCATGTAAAATCTGTAACTACTGGTAAAAAATTTTCTGCTGGAGGTTATTATGATTATTTAATATTAGATAATAAATAAATTTAAACATAATTTAATTTTATTTATAAATGACTAATAATTGGAACAAGGAAAAAGATAAATTTAAAGATATTATGACTGAATACAATGTTACTGATGCTTGGGGAGTAGTTGATTTATTTGAAAAAAAAATGGCTTCATATGCGGGTAGTAAATATGCTGTTTCTGTTGATTCTTGTACAGACGCTTTATTTTTATGTTTAAAATATTTAAAAGTCACTGGACCCGTTAAAATTCCTGAAAAAACTTGGATATCAGTACCATGTACTATAGAACATGCTGGGTGTAACGTGGAATTTGAAGACATTAAATGGAGTGGTATATATCAATTAAAACCTTATCCTATATTTGATGGTGCTGTTAGAATGAAAAAAAATATGTATAAAAAAAATACTTATCATTGTTTATCATTTCATATTAGAAAACATATACCAATTGGCAAGGGAGGTATGATATTAACAGATGATAAAGAAGCATATGATTGGTTTAAAACAGTGAGATATATTGGCCGCACCGTTGCAGAAGATGGAATTAATTATTTATTATATAAAAATGATAATGTCATTTCAAAAGGATGGAATATGTATATGACACCTGAACAAGCATCGAGAGGATTAGAATTAATTGAAAATATAAAAGATGATAATCCTGATCAAGAAACTTCAGGTAGTTGTAAAAAATTAACGGATTTGGATATTTGGAATAATAATATTCAAGAAAATAAAAAAATATGTTCTAATATTTTTGAAAAAACAAAATTAAAAAGATTATATCTTGGCTGTGGTAATAAATATATTGAAAATTTTGTAAATATAGATATTATGAAAGAAAGTAAAGCAGATATTATAGCTGATGTAAAATTTTTAAAAGAATTTGATATTAATTCTATAGATTTAATATATTCATGTCATATGATTGAACATATATCAAGACACGAATATAAAAATGTTTTAAAAAGATGGTATGATATAATAAAAAAAGGTGGGAAAATAAGATTAGCTTTACCAGATTTATTCGCCTTATCTAAATATTATATTGAAAATGGCAATATTGATGATGTGAGAGGATGTATGTTTGGAGGACAAAAAAATAAATACGATTATCATTATTTTGGACATGATTTTAATTCATTAAAAAAAGATTTGGAAAATATTGGATTTACTAATATTAAACTTTTTGATTGGAGACAAGTTGATTATGAAATTAAAGATTGGTCAAGAGATTATTTACCTAAACATTACGATAATGGGGAAATGATTCCGGATAAAGAATGGTATAAAGGAACACTTGTTTCATTAAATATCGAAGCTATTAAATAAATATTTAATTTATGATTTAAATATTATACTATTATCTTTATAATGACAGAAAATTATTCAGCTGATTATTGGTATAATGATGAATCTCATAAAGCCTGGGATTTTGGCGGAGAAAAATATTATGTTAATATCTTTTATCAAGAAATTATTATGAAATTAAATATTCCAAAAAATGGTAAATTACTTGTTTTAGGTTCTCATAATTGTGTATCATTTGATAAATTATGTAAATTTTATGGTTATGATAGATGTATAGGTTATGACATAGCAAATCCAAAAAATCATACAAATGTTATAATAAAAAATTGTATGGAATTAAATGATAATGATAAAATTGAAATTGCATTTTGTCATAATGATTTGGGAAATTATTCACAAACACCTATTTTAAAAGAGCACGGTCAAAAATGGTTGGCTAAAAATATAATTAAAGGTGGCTGGGTTTTATGCAATAATAATTTTAATAGAGCCAAAGTCAAAAATATTGAAATTATGAAAAAAAATGGATTCAAAATTTATCAATTATTAGATTTAGTTCAAAAATTTAATATAAAATCTTTATCTTATGAAAGATTAGAAGGATATATGATATGTCAAAAACTATAAACTTATAATTATATTAAATAAATAATTATAAATTATTTATAATGAAATATTTAAAAATTAATTATGATTTTACAATCAATCAAACTGCTGGAATGGGACATATCTTCAATAACATTATAAATATTTTAATTACTTGTTATATTAAAAATATTATACCTATAATACCTATTTTTTCATTGGGAAATCTTCATTGTAAACAACCTCATACTAATTTTTCTGAATTTTTTGATTATTCAAAACTTAAAATTAATAATAAATCTTTTAAGATTATTTTAAATGAAGATAATATAACTGATAAAAATAATATTTATAATTTAAATATTACATTATTACATCAATATCAACTTAGATGGCATCCCTTTTTTAAATTAGATAATATTTATAATATTACGGTTAATCCTTCATATGTTAAAAATAGCGTTGATATATTTAATTATTTAAATATATATAATTGTTATAATTATAATAATAAAAAGGCTACCTATAATAATTATAAAAAACCTGATTTTACAAAATTAAAAAATATTCAAATTTATTTACCCTTCAAAAATAATATTATAAACTTAGGGAACACAATTATTGAAAAATATTTATCCGATAATTATGTTTGTATTCATGCAAGAAGAGGAGACGATGTTAATATACTTAAATCTGAAAAATTAGGACATTTAAACAAATATACTGAAAGTAAATATATATTAGAAAAAATTAAAACTTTACATATAAAAAATGTATATATAATGATGCATCCCATGAACAAAAAAAATTTTAATAAATTACCTTTAAAAAACAATAATTTTAATATAATATTTTCAGAAGATATTAAAGAATTTGAAAATATTGAACTTAATAATTTATTATATTGTATTGAATCATATATTATGTCAAAATCCATATATAAAATTTCTACATATAGACATTGGTCAAATAAATTTGGAAAAAAAAAAATATATGATGATTATCTCACTAAATTTGATAATAAATTCGAGAATAATTTTTCTTTCCCATATTTATATTATAATTGATTTAAATAATCAAATATTTTTTCTTTCCCATATAATGAATAATGATTAGTATCAATAGAATTATTATTTTTTTCAAAAAATAATTCTATATTTTTTTCACAAATATTTTTTATATATCCATAAGGTTTAAAATGTTTTATACTTTTATTTGTTACAAATTCATCTATATATTTTTCTATTAAATCTCTATTTTTAATTTTTTTTGTATTAATTTTATTAATACTGATTATATCATTTGTATTTTTTCTTTCATTGTTATCATTAAAATTTTTACTCACCCATCTTATAGCACCATTGCATTCTATTTCTTGATTATAATTATTTTTATCAATATTTATATGACTGACTAATATTACTTTTTTATCACTTAATAAATTAATTATATTTTTTAAATCATTCAAAAAGTCCTTTTTTGATATTACTTTTATATTATTTGATATATCTTTAGTTTTACCCCAATGTATTTCCATATTATTTAAATCCCTCCATATTTTTAATGATGATATTTCAATAATCACTCTTTTACTGTTAATTAATTTATTTCTAATAATATTTATAACATTCATCGATAAAGGTTTCATATGAATGTTATCATATAATTCCCTATTTTCATTTTTTAATAAATAATTTAATGTTATCAATATTTGTTTTGTATTATGAACATGATTAAATAAATATGGTTGTGAATCTATTCTACAACTTCCTATTTTAAACATTATAATTATAATAATGTTTTATATTTATTATAATTTATATAATTTATAATTTATAATCCTTTTTTTTGGCTTCTGGTAATATACTTAATTTATTGTATAAATCTGCCATATTAGTTATATCATCATATTTTTTTAATCTATATGGATGAATATTCATAAATCCAGCGACCGTATTTCTTATAATATATGTATCTAAATTTTCCTTTTTGTAAAAATTATATAAAAAGTTTAAGAATAAATCTATATTAAAATCATACTTTTTTATTATTTTTAAATATAAGATTATATTTTCTAACGGTAAATTACCTCCACCTCTTCCTTTTCCTCCATAAGTTCCATCTACCATATCTACTCCACATTCTATTGCTTTTAATGTATTTGCCATACCTATTTGAGAATTATTATGTCCATGAAATCCCAATTTAACATTTGAAGTTCTTGGATCATTCTTAAAAAATGTTACTATTTCTTCTACTTGGGATGGAACCATTGAACCAAAACTATCTGCAAAATAATACCAGTCAATATATTTTTCACTTATCATAAACGCTTTTATTTTTATTAAATCCAAATTTGTTAAGTATGAACTAGCTATTATATTTACACTCGTTTTATAACCCTTATTATGTAATATTTTACAAGTAGTTAATGTATCCTCTATATTTTCGATATAATTACAAATACGAATTAAATCTATCTTCGTTTCTTCAAATGAAGGTAATTTTTCAAAATCAAATCGCCAATGATCTATCATCAATGATAATTTAATTTGATTATTTGTTTCTTTTTTAATCTTTTTTATTAAATCATATGAACAATTTCTCCACATTCCCGGTTCATTTCCTTGTAAATATTTATCATCTATTAAATATCCTAATTCAAAATATTCCAAATTCAAATCAATATCAATATTTAACATATCCATTACAACATCATAATCAAATTTCCAATTATTGGTAAATCCACCATCCCTTACAGTACAATCTATTAACTTTATTTTTTTATTATTTGACTGACTATTATTAATATTATATAATGGATTTGTCAAATATTGTAATATATTTTCATCATATTCCTTATTTAAATTATGATAATAATATAATGCTCTTTTATAATCACTTTCATAATCTATATCAATTCTTTCTTTTCTATCGCATTTTTGTATAAAATATTTTTTACCCATTGTATCACCCAATTCTATCATATTTTTCTTACTTATTAAACAACTACCAAAACAAAAATTATGATTTTCATTTGAATGACCTCCGCCTTTTATACCATCTGATATCAATACAACACTATCGCAATCTTGTATATTGTAATTTTTATACATATTATTATAAGTTTTTTTGGTTATTAGAGGACAAGTAATTGGGGAATATAAAATATTATCATAATTACAAGAATCCGCTACATTTTTACAAAAATCATAAGATTCTGTGTGTTCCATTGAATATATACAATTTCTTTTTATTATTTTTAGTTTTTTATTATTACAATAATTATTTTTTACTATACTTATCAATTCATCACTTTCAGTATTTATTATAACTTCACTTAAAAAATTTAAGGATAATAATATATCTATTTTATTATTTAATAAAGTTGTATTTCCAAATTTTAAAAAGTTTTTTTTCGGTAGTCTTTTTGAAAAGTATTTAACACATATTAAACCTGAATAATTTTTATCCATTAATAAAAAGTCACAAAACTCTCTGACACATCCGTTCCCTCCATTTCTTTTTGAAATAAAATCAACACATTGTAAACATTCCTTAACAGCATCGTTCGGACAACCCGAATATTTCACCAAATTTAATAATTTTATATCATTAATATCATCTCCCATATAACTTGTTTCTTCAAATGTTAAATCTAAAATATTTAATAATTCATTGATTTTTTCAACTTTATTATCCACATTTTCATACACATAATCTATATTTAAATGATTACTTATTTCTTTTAATGCATTATTATTTTTATACCCACTTATTATGCATGTTTTAATATTTTTTTTTTGTAAAAGTATTATCCCCTTTCCATCTTTTACATTATAATGTTTAATTATACCACCATTATTATCAAATTCAACTTTACCATTTGTAAATGTTCCATCAAAATCAAAAATTGCTAATTTTATCATATCTTTTTATAATTTATTAATTTATTTTTAACTTAATAATTTATTAATTTATTTTTAACTTAATAATTAATATTAATAATTAAGTCTTTTATATATTAACTTTATTGGGCTTCTTAAAACAACACCATAAATATAACATAAATAATCATATTTTTACCATTTAAATATGATTATTACAATTTCTGTTTTATTTTCTAAAAAATAATTAAATAATCTTAATAGTATTAATTATAAAATTTAAATCTATTTCTTCTAACCACCAGCCTACTGGAATACAAACTAACTCTTTCTCCAATATATCCAAATTAGGCAATATTTCTTCAAATTCTTTCACACAACTATTAATATCATTTCTATTATGTACTTGACTAGTCATTATACCAGCTTCCTTCATTTTATTTATAAATTCTTGTTTTTTTCCATTTAAAACACGAATCGTATAAAGCCAATATGCTGAATTACATTTCGAATTAGTATGTATTAATTTTATTCCTTTTATATCTTTTAATTTTTCGTCGAAATATCTACCATTTTTTCTCATTTTTTCAAGAAGTTTGGGAATATAAGGTAAATTATAAAGACCTATCGTTGCATTAAGGTCATTCATATGAAATTTATACCCATATTCAGAAATATCACGTTCCAATCTAAAATCCTTTCCTTTATAATTTCTTTTATCTCTATCTATTCCAAACCATCTTAATAATTTACATCTATCATATAATGACTTATTTGGTAAAGTTATAATACCTCCGTCTCCTGTTGTTAAATGCTTTATTGCTTGCGTGCTATAAACGCATATATTACCATGATTACTTAATTTTTTCCCATTAAATTCTGCACCAAAAGCATGCGCACAATCTTCTACAACCATAGGTTTAAATCCAAATTTTAATTTATGTTCCTCGCAAATTTTGTCTAACTCATCTAAATCAACTGGTATTCCACCCCAATGCACTAAATAAATAATTTTTGTATATTCATTTAATTTTCTTTTAACATCTTCTAAACTTATATTTGGTGTTTCTAATCCAACATCTAACCATCTAATCTTTACATTATTAGCTAATATTGCGCAAGTTGTGGCAAAACACGTTAAAGCTGGAGCCAATACTATGTCATTTTCTTCATCAAATCCTAACCAATCAAACGTTTCATCCTTCTTTTTTAATAATCTTGTAGCCAATGTCAAACCTGCTGTAGCAGAATTTAATGTTAATACATTTTCAGTACCTAAAAATTTTTTTAGAACTTCTTCATATTTTTCCACTTGTTTTCCTTGAGTCACATATCCAGACATTAGTACTTCATTTACAGGTTTTATAACATCTTCACTCATAAAAACTTTAAATAAAGAAATATTCATATATAATTTTATAATATGAAAGTATGTTTATATATTTTTTCTAACGTGTATTAAATTATAATAACAATTAATCTTAGGAACTGGGTCTGGTATATTTTTATATTCTAATATTTCGAAATTTTTTTTTTCATAAAATTTTAAATAATCAATACAATAATATTCTTCTTTTAATTTTGTTTGTCCTTTAACTACACAATTTATCATCTCGTTCGTATTTTCAACATTGATAATATTTTTACATATTCTAGCTATTTCACACATTATAGGTATAGCTATTATAAATGGGATATGCATCAAAACCGTACATGTAAATCCAACATCAAAATAATTATCAGGAAATTGTTTTAAATTATGTAAACTCGTATTAATTATATTTGCATTTACTTCTATATTCGGTAAAATTATATCTGTATTCGTTTTAAAATTTTCCAACATTTGTGAACAATGAACACTATTGTTTTCTATACATACTAACTCTTCCAGTTGTGGATTTGCATCATATACATATTTGCTAATCATACCACATCCAGCTCCCAAATCTATAATCTTTTTATAATTTTCCTTTTTTATAGTATCAACTATATAACGATGTCTTTCATCCATATTGGGATAAATATAAACATTACTTTTCCAAGAAGCCAAATCAGTATGTGAGTTAGGATAATTCTGTTCAATTAATGTTGATTTATAATAAATATCTAATTCTTTATCAATATCAACGCTACTATTATTAAAATCTAATTTATTTAAATTGCAATTTAATAATTCTATTTTATTTTTTAAAAAATATTCATTGAATGTGTCCATTTATAAAAATATATTATTCTTATTTTAAACTATTTTTTTTATTAAAATATAAATACATTAATTTAATATTTTTAAATGATTTCTTCTTATAAAAATAAAATTGATTTTGGTGATATTATTTCAACCATCACCTTCTTACAAAAACCAAATAAAATAGTAGAATGTGGCATTCTTGAAGGATATTCTTTATCAAAATTTATTGAAAACTCAAACAAAAATTGCTCTATCGATGCATATGATATTTTTGATAAATTCAATGGTAATCACTCTATAAAAGATAAAATTTTACAACAATTTAATATGTATAAAAACGTTAATATTGATTATGGAGATTTTTATGAAATTTTTAAAAATTATCCAGATAAATCTATCGATATTTTACACATTGATATTGCAAATAATGGTGATGTTTATGAATTTGTATTTCAAAATTATATAAATAAAATTAAAGATAATGGTATTATATTAATAGAAGGTGGTAGTAAAGAACGTGATAAAGTTGAATGGATGATAAATTATAACAAACCTAAAATAAATCCTGTTTTGGAAAAATATAAAGATACATATAATATCAAAACAATTGGTGAAATACCTTCGATAACTATTATAAAAAATTTATAAAAATATTAATAATTAAAATTAATATTTCATAAAAATCTTATTAAATATTTAATTATAATATTTAATAATATGTCAAATATACCAAAAATAATTCACCAATTATGGATTGGTCCAAAACCACCCCCAACAAAATTTATGGACACCTGGAAAAATATTCACGAACCAATCGGTTTTCAATATATCCGTTGGACTGAAGCAGAACTGCAAAAGCGCGGATTTAAAACAGAGCTAGGTCATAAGATTAACGATATGAATGAAATAAACGGTAAAGCAGATATTATTCGGTGGGAATTATTATACGAATATGGTGGTATTTTCGTCGACGCCGATTCTATTTGCATCGAACCTTTCACCGACTTGTTGTCATTAAATAAATCTTTCGCCGGTTATGAAAATGAACAAGTCCGTGCGGCAGGCTGGGCAAACCAAGAATACAGCGATGTTCTCGCTCCAACACACCCTCTCATCGCAACTGGCACAATGGCCTTCCCACCCAAACATGAATTACCCAGGTTAGCAATAGAATGGATTAAAAACAATCCTGTTTCATATAGCGCAACTAAACAAAGAGCCTGGAGAACAGTTGGACCAGGTTTATTAACGCGACTATATTTCAGTAGAAAATGGCAAGATATCACAGTTCTACCTTCCTATTATTTTCTACCAATACATGCTTCCGGTCTTGAATACAAACAACATGGTCGAGTCTTTGCCTATCAAGAATGGGGTTCTACCAAAAATAATTATGAGACAATGAACCAAATTTCTCTCCCAAAACAATTTTTAAAACCGAATAAGAATGTTTCTATTTTAATTTCCAGTTTAAATACAAAAGCTATCCACATAAAAGAATGTTTGGAATCCATAAAAAATCAATTAGGTTATTATAACTTCGAAATTATTTGGATAAATGATGGTTCTGACACCATACATACAATGATATTAAAAAAATTACTTGAAGAATTTAGAAAAACAACTCGCTTTTGCAATGTAGTTTATTCGGAAAATGATGGTAATAAAGGTATTGGTTTCACCTTAAATAAAGGCGTTTTAATGTGCTCCAATGAAATTATTGTTAAAATGGATTCCGATGATATTATGGTTCCGGAGAGAATTATAAAACAAGTTGAATTCATGAAAACGCATCCTGAAATAGCTATATGTGGCGGACAAATTCAAATGTTTCATGAAAATGGCCCACAAGCAACCAAGACTAATCACCCTTCCATTACCTGGAAAGAATATAAAAAAACAAAAAATCACTGGTTTATTAATCACCCTACAGTGTGCTATAGAAAAAGTTGTATAATAAAAGCTGGTAATTATAATAAGGAATTAAAGCAAATGGCAGAAGATTTTGAACTCGAATTGAGAATGTTAAAAACATTTGGTAAAATACATAATTTACCAGATACTTTGTTATACTATAGATTGCATCCTGGCCAAATAACACACAATGGTGGAAAAGATGGAAGTGCTTACTGGAATGGTATTAGAAATAATATTATAAAAAATATAACAAAATAAACCTTTTCATAAATTTTTATAAAATTTAATATGAATATTTTTCTATGATTTTATTTGGAATTAGCTTATCTTTTAATAATTCCAATTTTTTATAACACTTATTTATCGTAACCTCACTTGTATTACTCGATAAATTTACATTCCTCTTTGTAATATTTAAATTACATATCTGCGAAACAAAGTATATTATACCAGCTGCAACAGATTGAGGATTGTTTTCTGGTATTAATTGCTCTCTTTCTATTTTCATTGATACAAATAAACATAGTTTAGTCAATTCACCATTCATATTTAATTTACTACAAAATCTCTCTATAAAAGCTTTTGGTTTTGTTTGATAAAAATATGTCTTTGTATCGTCGCGATTTTCTATTGTATTCAAAATATGTATAGCATTTTTACAACCCTTCGTTGCACTCGAATTATTTAAATGAAAAATTTCTGCTATTTCTTTTGGTGTTCTGGGATAATTAAATTTTCGACAAGCAACATAAATACTTGCCGCTATAATTCCCTGTCTGTTGCAACTCCTAAATGTTTTCATTTCAGAAATCCTTTTATGTTGTTTTAATGCTTCATCAATAATAATTTTGGGTATTCCTGCTATATTTGACATTAGTTTAATTTTTTCAAACTCATCATATCTGGCTTTTTCTTTATAAGGCATCGATTGCCAATCTGTGTACCGTTTTAATGTTTTCATTTGATATGTTGAATTATATCTTGTTAAAACTCTACAAGCATACGATGATTCTTTTAATAATGGATTTATAGGCATTCCACACCTTGTCGGGTCACTTGAATTATTATCTTCTGAACCATAATACCTCCATTCAGCGGTGCTATCTAAACAATCCTTATAAATTATTCCACATTTTTCATTTGTGCATATGAGAAATTTTTCGTCGGATAAATGCAATTTGTGACTGCATAATTCACAATCTTCTCTTATACTTGGTGTCTCTTCTGAAAATACCAATGATAATTTATTTTTTCCAATGTCATCATTGAAAGTTTTCCATATTTTTTTTTTATTAAACTTATTTTTCTTTTTTTTAGTTTTTTTTAAATTATTCATTAATTTTTATTATATAAAAAATAATAAATTTTAATTCAATTTATTATTTTTTTTATTATTTTTTTTATTATTTTTTTTCTTTTTTTATATTAATCATGGGTAATGCAACTTCTAAAAAAGATTTAAAAAAAGATTCAAAAAAAGATTCAAAAAAGGATTTAAAAGATGAATTTTATAGTGATTTACTATTTAGAAAAATTAATAAAATATCATCTGATTTAATTTTAAATAGCAATAATGATGATTTACTTCAATTTATGGACCCCGAATATTGCAATAAAATTATTAATATAACGGCTAATATTTTAAATGAAAATTTTACAAAAAATCAAATAAAAATTATTAATAATAAAATAAAAAAAAATAAAAAAAAATCGGTTGAAAGTTTCATTGAAAACTTAAAAAGTATAAATGATTCAATCTATGATGAAAATATTAGTAATAAAAAAAAAAAAATTTGCGAACAAATAGCAACATATTATGTTAAGATTGTTCATATTTTTAGTGCTATAAAAAACGTTATCGATGAAGATAACCCTATTTGTAATAAAACAACAAAATTTGAATATGATAAAGATGAAAAAAAAAAAGAATTTGATGTTACTGTATCAGCCGATATATGTAATAAGAAAGGTGGATCGTCAGAAATAAAAAAAATTAAAACTTTATCAGAAGAAAATGGTATTCCAGAATTAGAAAATTTATATAAAGATAAATATATTCCAGAAACAGAAAGATTTGTAATGAGTGAAAAGCAGAAAAAATTATACGAAAGTGATGTTTCTAAATTCTATAAATCTTATACCGGAAATGATAAACCAGAAGAAATTAAACGATTTTCAGATATTCCTATTTTAAAATATAAATCGGTAGAAATATGCAAAAAAATGAATGAAAAAAGTAGAAGTAAATTAAAAGGTAATTCTAAAAATGATAATTTAATTAATTTTGCAAGTCATATTGCAAATATTATGAACAACTCCAGAAAATTTGATAAAAATTTAATAAAAATTTTAGATTATTTATTTATACCAGACAAAGATGGTATTGATTATATTATAAATGAAAATTTATCATTCGAAGATATTGATAATATAATAGAAAAGGTTAGAAAAATAATAATGGAATTATATATTATTTGCGATAAAGATTATCGTAAAGGAATTAAACTATTTGAAAATATATTATTAGATAAAAACATTGAATTGGCAAAATTAAGATTAAAAAATCCAGATAAAACTTCTTATAACAATTATAATGAAAAATTTAAAAAAAATCCTTATAATAATTATGCAGAAAATTATCAAGAAAAAAAGTTAAATATGGATAATAAAATTAGGGATGAGAATAATGAGAAAATGAATAAAGAAATTAAAAAGGAATTGTTAGAACAAAAAAAAAAATTAGAAGAAGATAATAAACAATTAATTGAAAATGAAGAAGAAGAAGAAGAAAGAAGAAAATATGAGAATAATAAAGATAAACAAATAAACGAGGCACTGGCAGATATTGATGGTAAAGATATAAAAGCTTTAGATAAAATATATGGTCTAAAGTTAGGATCAGATGTTATAGACAAACATTTTCAAGGTATTTTTGATAATCATTTAAAAAAATGCCCGAAAAATCATGATTTAGAATATTTAGAACGGAAATATATTGGTGAGTGTGATATTTGCAATGAAGACATAAATGTTGGAGAGAATTGTTATCAATGTAAATTGTGTGACTATGATATTTGTGATAAAAATCATGACCCAAAAGAGGTCAGTGAAGCATATTTAGATTTTCTCCAAGAAAATGAAATGGAAGATAAAGTAAATATAAAAAACAGCGAAAATGAAAATACAAAATCTGTTAATAATGAAAATACAAAATCTGTTAATAATTACAATTTAAATAAATTAAATAAAATAAAATAATAAAATAATTTATATTTTTTATTATTTTGTAATAATATTAATATCTAAATCAATCTTTTCACTAATTATTTTTTTTATTTGTTTATTTTCTTTATTTCTTTCTTCATTGCTTACACTACCATATACACTTTTAGCAATTTGTAATCTTTCCATTATTAATTTATCATTATTTTCCCAGCCCGGGTTTTCTTTATCCCATAAATGCATCAACTCTATCTGCTTTTTTTGAACATTTCCTATAGCTTTATTTATATTTTCATTGTCATCATCTTTTTCCCATTTATTCGGTGTCTTTACATAAAATTGCAATCTCTTTTTATCACTACAATGTATTGGTCTTTCTTTTGGGTCGAGATTTTCCAACTCTTTCACAAACATGTTACTGATACCTTCCACATAACCATTGTTTTTTGTATATTTTAAATCATCTAAAGAAAATTGCAGTTGATTCAAAAAATCTTGAATACTCATTGCATCTTTGCATTCTGTATTTAGAAATACGTTTATAGATAATTTATTATTAATAATCGTATTTCCTCCTGACTTGGGTATCATTTTTTTTAAATTTTCTTGTTCTAATAATATTTTTTTTAAATTCTCATTAATATTATCATTTTGATTATTTTTTGTGTTTTTTATATTTACTTTATCTTCCATTTCATTTTCTTGGAGAAAAGCTAAATTTGTTAGCAAATCTTTATGAATTCCCGAATTTAAATGCCTTTTTAAATTCTCTTTTCTTATTGAAACATACTCACATAAAGGACATTTATTACATAAATTCATCTTTTTTTTATGTTTTTTTGAATTTATATGTCTATTATAGTTACATTTTTTTTCTGTAGAATAATTACAACAGTCACAAATATACATATATTATAATTATATTTTTTTTTTTAAATATTTTGAAAAAAATTTTAATTTTTTTTTATTTTTTTAAATATTTTGAAAAAAATAAATTTTTTTTTTATTTTTTCAAAAAATAGTGTTTTTTTGAATTTTCTTATATGGTACCCCATATCCCAAAATCGTGTTTTTGACGTTTTTTTTTTTTTGTTTTTTCTTTTTTT
>Ga0209092_10001263_pt1 | contig 25075 bp, 15 predicted proteins | sample FraStrMetagenome_FD_187446 | JGI IMG/M metagenome (GOLD analysis project Ga0209092, IMG submission 187446) | Marine eukaryotic phytoplankton communities from Arctic Ocean - Fram Strait ARC3M Metagenome (SPAdes) (version 2) | ecosystem: Environmental > Aquatic > Marine > Oceanic | place: Fram... | reverse complement strand
CCCTAGTACCATGAAGGTTATCTTTATGGTTTTCGATTCCAAAAAGTATTACGATAAAATACTTTAAAATGTTGCATGTTATGTTTATTAATTAAGCTAACTTGCATTTTCTTATTTTGTTAAATTTGAAGAAAGAAAGGATTTAAAGTACGCATTCAAAATTATTCAAGAATACGTCAGCTGAACGACCTTATAACACTTTCCAATCATATAAAAAAATTCTATTTATTCGAGCTAAATTACTCAAATCTGATTAAAAATCCCTAACAAAAGAACTTACTGATCCACAGAGAATGAAAATAGATACGTGTTTCAAAATTACATGAGAGCTATTTATTTTTTTCGTTAAATCGTATTTGGCACGATCTTTGTCTAATTAATTCGGGGGAACGTTTTTGTTCAGGTTTCTTTATGATGTGGTCCAGTCGTCCCAATTTCCTGCATATGAATATCAGTAAGAATCTACGTGCTTCTAACTTCGCTTCAGAGAGACTTTGAAACACATCATTTTTGGGAATGCAGTCTTTCCCCTGCAGGAAGAAGAAAGATATGCATTACATATAACAGCATGTTTTCTTTGCTTGAAATTCACAGTCCTCCGAAATATATTGCGAACAGCGCAAATATTGCAGAAATGATTAGTGAAGAGAGAAAAATCGTAGCTCAAGAAAGCGAACCTTACACGGAATTATTTGAAGGAGATATAATACCTTCTTGGCGTTCTATATCTGTTCTATATGGTGAAGATGTTGCTATGGAATTAGGATTGCTGCCTCCATCCATCCCTTTAGAAGAAAGCGAAGATGCAAGATTAGGATTAACAGCTTATGATGAATTACTGTGGCCTTACCGAGATATCGACGGAAAGGCATATGTCCCTTATGAATTCGGAATCGGATCAGGTGGGGCATATTCAAACTTTGAGAAGCAGACGATATCGTCAGCATTTCAGGAGTTATCAGATATGGTTGGGGTCATAGATTTTGTTTTTCGCACCAATGAACCAAATTATGTAGTCGTAAAAAATGAAGGAGGTTGTGCTTCTTATATTGGAGTGCAGTATATCGGGCCTCAATTATTGGACGTAGGGTGGTGCAGATTTCAAAACAATAAGGGAAACATAATGCATGAAATGATGCACACGCTAGGTCTTCATCATGAACAAAGGTAATCAAAAGATATTTTGTATTGTCTCTACAAAAAAATTGATCCATTTTTTCATCAGCTAATGCTCTTTACCCTTTTTTGTTATCATATCCTAGTCGAAGTGATCGCGACGAATATATTACCATTAATGAAGACAATATTATAAGCTTTGGATTAGGCAATTTTGAAAAAGTAAACGAAATCAATTCACTTGAAAGCCCATATGATTACTGTTCCATAATGCATTATGGACCGTTTGCTTACGCGATAAACCTCGCAAATCCCACAATTGAGGTAAAACCTGGACAAGCTGGTTGCGAAGATTTTGATGGTCCCATTGGTCAACGGGAACGGCCGAGTTCAACAGATATAACACAGCTTCGACAATTATATCAATGCACAAGTGGGCCAAGGGGACTATCAAACTTTTTCGAATATCAATGCACTAGCTCATGTAAATGCTGGGAAGGTGCTTTTGGATGTGGTTCCGACGAAGATTGTTTAGGTGGTTATTATTGTGTGAATTCTGTATGTTCTTCATCACTTGCTCCCACCAAAGCACCTTCTACGATACCAACGAAAAAACCTTCTTTGCTACCTTCATACAAACCCACAATTATCTCTTCGGGAATGCCTTCTTCATTTCCAACAAATTCTCGATCACATCCTCCTTCTTTTTATCCTTCAGTTTATCCTTCCTTAACTATGTCTCAAAATCCATCGATATCTGTTTATCCCACAATTTCGAAAGTTCCTTCACTCCCACCGACAATATCAATGGTACCCTCTTTAACTCCATCGTCAACACCAACTTCTTTACCCTCTATTTCAAGTGTGCCATCTATACTCCCATCTTATTTACCATCATTATTACCAACAGAAATATGCACAGAAGCTTTACTTAATGCTTCATTTATGTTGAGCAATATAGATTCTGAGCTAATTCAGGATTATTTCCCGAAACTTGATAATATCATAAATATATCTTCCACAGCTATAATGGAATATGCGCCAGAGAAATCTGAGCTCAAATCTCTTCAGGTCGTAATACCAGATGATAATGAGAGAAAAGATAACCTATTATATGAATTTCAAGTTGGTGCACTCATACCATGTAAAGGTATATGTCATGGAATGATAATTGCTCCATTTTATCAAGAATTTTCAGAAAATTTCAATACAGCTATCGCAGATGGTAGTCTTGAGACATACTTGAAGGAATTGGCAGGTGAATTGGGTATGAGTATTTTTCAAAATATATTCATTGAACCTGATTCTTTCTCGATGACTCTTTTAATTGATCTGCCATCTACAGAACCATCTTTTGCTCCAACAAATCAAGCGACATTTTTCATGTGTCGAAATAGTATAGCTGATAACGTCTATCATTTATTTGAAAGCTTGAGAGATTTCTGGGGTTTTGGTTTGGCTAAATAATTGGAGATAGATTTATTTTTCTTCTAGAAAGAAGAACATAAGATGCAGGATGAACTTCGTATAATCTTTATCAGTTCTATTTTGGATTTTTGAAACTATAATAATATACTTTAATCATTAATAAATCGTGGTTTGGAATTATCATTGAATTCGAAATTGACGCATTGATATTCTCTTCGCATCAAAAGAAAAAGTCGACGCAAGACTATTCTATGTAACAAATTAGAATAAATTGAAAGAAATGAGCTTGATTTTATTTGAAAGATGTCTTCCATTGCTTTTCCATGAACAATTTAAATGAACAAGAAACGCAACGGTGGACATCATGGAATTGTGTTCGTTACCACGACTCAATTTCATCCGAGTGCTATAATAAAAGTTCGCCTATGCACAAACATGGAACACATACTGAGTTTTTCAAAAAAAAGGCTTTTTCGAAAGTTTCTTGTGTTGTCATCCAAGCAAACTCAAACGTCAAAGTTTCATGTTTGTCATTTTTGCGTGCAAATTATACTAACGTCTACGTATTAGATTTATAATCGCAGCTTTCTGGTTGCTTGAGAAACGCCTCGATCATTTAACTGCTGTTTAGCTTTCAAAATCATCTCTAAATTACAACAAGTCGAGATTAACTAGTTGGTCATCAACGCAATTTCGATTGACAGCCTATAGAGCCATACTCCATAGAGACTTAGATTTGTATCATTAAAACTTATTGGAGCGTTTGAAAATTTTTCAAATAGTAGATCGAACGAAAGAGTTCTTTCAAAGTCATGTTCTCTCCAGCGGCCACAACTCCCTTCGGACAGGCCGCTAGCACACCTACTTTCGGAGCACCCGCACCTTTCGGTAACACAACACCAGCAGCTAATAATCAATCGGCTGGTGGATTTGGATTTGGTAGCACCGCAAATACTACACCGAGCTTTGGTGCCAACACTGGCGTCACAACGACAACCTCAACAGGTTTTGGAGGTTTTGGCAGTACAAACACATCAAGCGCTTTTGGATCTAGCGCAGCAACAACTTCAGCTCAATCTCCATTTGGAGCACCAGCACCTGCATCAGGAGGATTATTTGGAGCGCCTGCCCCAGCACCAGCAACCGGTGGTTTATTTGGAGCTCCTGCGGCAACCACGAATGCTTTTGGAGCGCCATCACCTGCCCCCGCGACGGGATTTGGAGGGTTCGGAGCACCTGCACCAGCTCCAGCTACAGGAGGATTATTTGGTGCTCCCGCTCCTGCCCCTGCAACCGGTGGATTATTTGGAGCACCCGCACCAGCTGCAGGAGGTCTGTTTGGATCACCAGCCCCTGCGTCGACGGGCTTTGGAAGTGCCGCTGCTGCCCCAGCATCCACAGGTTTTGGTGGATTTGGTGCTCCTGCTGCTGCTCAAACAGTTGGAACAGCCTCTACCCCTTATTCAGCTACGACACATCCAGATGGAAATGATTCAATTACACTTCAGGCTATTTCAGCTATGGCAGCATTTCAGGACAAAAGTTTTGAGGAATTGCGTGTAGAAGATTATACAAATGGAAATAAAGGTACACAAGGAAAAGCACCTGCTGCAACTGGTTTTGGTGCCACAACATCTACTGGATTTGGTGGTTTTGGTTCACCTGCTCCAGCTCCAGCTGCAGGTTCTGTCTTTGGAGCCCCTGCAGCCGCCCCAGCTGCTGGTGGTTTATTCGGTGCACCAGCCCCGGCACCTGCTACTGGTGGTTTATTTGGAGCCCCTGCACCTGCTCCTGCTACAGGTGGTTTATTTGGTGCACCAGCGCCAGCAACAGGCGGTTTATTTGGAGCACCAGCACCTGCCCCAGTGGCTGGAGGATTATTCGGAGCACCACCCCCGGCACCTGCTAGTGGTGGTTTATTTGGTGCACCAGCAGCAGCACCGGCGGCAGGAGGATTATTCGGAGCCCCTGCACCTGCTCCAGCCGCGGGTGGTTTATTTGGAGCACCTGCACCTGCTCCAGCAGCTGGAGGTTTATTTGGAGCCCCTGCTCCTGCTCCAGCAGCTGGAGGTTTATTCGGTGCACCAGCCCCAGCTCCAGCGGCAGGAGGATTATTCGGAGCACCAGCAGCAGTACCGGCGGCTGGGGGATTATTTGGAGCACCTGCAGCAGCTCCAGCAGCTGGGGGATTATTTGGAGCACCTGCAGCAGCTCCAGCAGCAGGAGGATTATTTGGTGCACCAGCACCTGCTCCAGCGGCAGGAGGATTATTCGGAGCACCCGCACCTGCTCCAGCAGCTGGAGGATTGTTCGGTGCACCAGCACCTGCTCCAGCGGCAGGCGGATTATTTGGAGCACCTGCACCTGCTCCAGCAGCTGGAGGATTGTTCGGTGCACCAGCACCTGCTGGGGGATTATTTGGGGCACCTGCACCAGCTCCAGTTCCAACTGCAATTGCACCATATGTTCCACCAGCTCCTCCACACAGCGATTTATTACTTGCTCAGCAGTTGGCTGCAGTAGAGGAGCAAAAGAAAGAGTTAGCTCTTCTGGAACCGTGGCGAGGAAATTCAACAGATGGCTCTAGTATTATCCCATCCTCCTTATCTGAAAGAGATGCAGCTGCGTTTTCTGGGCCAGGTACAAATGGTAGCTATGTCACAGAATTGGGCAGAAGCATTCCCTCGTATGCTTCTGCTTCAGTTGCAATGAATTTCCAATCACCTCGATCTTTAACACGTATTCGTCCTCGTGGCTTTGGATCATCTAAATCATATGCACCAAAGATTGATGCCTCTAGTCTACGTACAAATGGATCGAATTCGTTGCTTTCACCTGATTCTTTTATTTCTTCATCAGCAAAAAGACTTGTTATTCAACCTGGCTCATTATCAAAACCAAAAATGAAATTGGCTTTGACAAATGGAAGTGGTGATGACTTTAATACGAATGAAAATAAAAAAGATGATGCAAAAACCCTTGGTGATATTCAAAAAGAAAATAATAGTACTCCTTCTACAGTAGAAAAGAAGAAACTGCTTGGGAATGGATCAGATGTTTTTGCTGGAGGATTTACATCTCCTTCTAACACTAAATCTACGAATGGAAAGAATGCTAATGAGCAGGTATTGAATGGAAGACGAAATGGCGGAACTTTCACATCACCAACTACACCATCTCAAACGAATGGATATTCATATGAGCTTTACCGTGAAATCGTTGCATCTCCTGATGTGAAAGTTATGTCACCATCAATTCAAACTCCAAATGCTAGCAATGATAATAACCAACTATATGTCCCCAAGCTTACTAAATCCGGTTATATTGTTTCTCCTTCCATAGAAGATATGTCTTCAATGTCTGAAGCTGATCTGGCAGCAGTTTCTAGGTTTATGGTTTCACGTCCTGGTTTCGGGAGTGTAGCATGGGATGGTGCTGTAGATATTCGCTATATTGATTTAGACTCTGTTGTGTGCATACGTGAAAAGGAGGTTATTGTTTATGAAAAAGAAGAAGCTGATGGAAATAAACCAGATGTAGGGTCTAAGTTGAATCGCCCCGCTGTTATAACTTTAAATAAAATATATTCAAAAGGAGGAAAGGATGCATCTTCAGAAGCTAAACTTAAATTCAGTAAAAAGTTAGAAAAGAAAACTGAAAAGATGGATGCAGAGTTTGTTAGTTATGATCCTTATGACGGTATTTGGAAATTTAGAACCAAACATTTTAGTCGTTATGGTTTAGATAGTGATGATGAAGACGAGGAGGACGAAATGGAGGTTGAAAAAGTCCAACCTTCAGCAAATTCGGAGAAACTTTATCTCGTACCTGGTGATGGAGTCTCCACATTGAGCAAAGGCCGATTTGGTATGGATGAAAACAAGGCTGAAGAAAATGTTATGATGGTTAGTGATTACGAAGATGCAAGTGAAGGGAACGAAAAAAGTGCAATAGTTGCGGCAGAAAACGCATATAGATCGTTTTTGAATATGGAAACTTCTGCATTTGACAGCCAAATGGAGGATGAGAACATGGACCAAAGGATCGAAAACCAGCTTGTAAATACTGGTGCAGTAGACACCAACTTAAATACGCCTCTAAATTCCCATTTTCCAAATCGCTATGTGGTGAGTCAAGAGGAATAGAAAAATGAATAAATTTTGAAATATAAAATCAATTTGCCCACTTTATTGATTTCGCATTTATGTTTGTATACATGTTCAGATGTCAAAACCTGTCTATCCAAACCTGAAATCAATTTCTCCTAAGGGACCAGGATTATGTGAACGAATAGCACAGAAGTATGGGATGAAAAAAATTACATCTGTGGGCTCTGATTTTTCATTAAGAATGCGTCGCTCATTTCGAGTAACATGGAAAGCTGATGGAACTCTTATACTCCCTAGTAAAATCGATTCCACTGGCTCATCAACCTTTACAAACAGATTTTTAGTCCAACGTCGTCCTATACTACAAGAGTCACGTATGGGTGCCAAAAGTGATCTTCTTCCAATGCTTGAAACTCACTTTAAGCATAGTGAACCCGTTAGAGTTGAAAATAAAGGTTGTCCCCTCTTTGAGCTACCGAAAGGACTTGGTGTAAAAAGTGGGTCTCTTAAATCTTATGAATTATTATGTTCTGCCCTTGATGATTACATAAATGCAGCCACAAAGTCATCGGAATTACATAATGAAGGGAATGATTTAGAATTGTACATGACTACAGCAAGAGCACTAACTTTGACATCTACATTGTTTGGTCAAGAAAATAACGCTTTTATCACTGTTAACACTATAGACTTGATTCCAGTGGATGAAAATGTTACCATCAATAGTGGATCCAATGCTATCATTGGAAGCAAAGAGGATGATTTAAAATTAAGTACTGCTCCTGAACGTAGATTTGAAAGTTTTGTAGCATGGCTTAGTCAAGCATCAAAAGTTGATACAGAAGCGTACATTTCCGCATCGTTAGCTCGTTCTGATCCATTGACTGCTATTTTGGTCGCGTTAAGTGGAGGTGATACTGAGAAAGCTTGTGATATAGCTACAGACAATGGTTACACTCGGCTTGGTTTAATGATATCAAATGGTTTGCAAGCCGGGTCTAAATTGCACTTGCAGAGACAGCACTGGCACGAAAATGGATCTATGTCTAGAATGTCAATGACACTAAATAGGATATATGCACTCCTTTCCAATGACCTTGATCTAGAAGAAAAAATATATTCGAAGGGGAACTCCTCCATGAAAAATGCTCTTGATTGGAGACAACGACTAAGGATGAAATCATGTTTTGGTGAACAATCGTCAAAGAATTTTTTTGCGTCACTAATTGATGAATACGACGAAGACATATCATCAGGCATTGCCCCACCACCACAACCACGATACAAAAAAGGGCGGCAGTCACAAGAAAATACTGACGAAAAAGAATATTGTATACTTTATCGCCTTCTCCGTTTGCGGGCAAGTGGCGGAGGTAAAGATGGCGATACTTATTCGTCTCTCACAAATATCCTTGCTCCTCGAGGTTACACAAAATCTGTTCATGATCATTCTCTTTCGTTTCATTTAGCGGGGCTGCTGCAATATCTTGGAGTTTGTTCCAATTTTCCAGACAAAGAAGAAGGCTTTCTCAGCGAGAGTTTCGCACTAATTTTGGTACGTTTCCAAATTATTATACTTGACTGAATGCTGTTATGTGCATGTTCCCTTACCTATTTTTCTTGCTCGTATTCAGGTTAATGCAGGCTTATGGGAATGGGCTTTATATGTAATGCTTTGTGTCGGTCCAACCGAAAAAGAATATTTAAAATCAAATAAGAAAAGAACGCTTATTGAAAGTAGGGCCAAGAATTTTTTCTTTCGACACTTCTATTGCAATGATAGTAAGGCTGCTGCTATTCGTGTATTTTTGCAAAATAAAGTCGGTATACCTAATACTTGGTTTGAAGAAGCTCTTGCTATGCATTCTGCTTATAATGGAGATTCAAAAAGTTATATCAGTCATCTCATTGCTGGGAAGAAGTTGGAAGAGGCTACAATGGCTATTGAACGTCTTATTCTACCCTCATCTCTTATAGAGGGCGGGGGATCATTGAAGAATTTGAAACTTTTTTTGGCTTCACAATGTAATCATGGTCTGAATACATGTAAGTTAGGCATTTATGATCCATCTTTAATTTTTGTGATATGATCTAATTTATAATCTTTTCACACTGCGAAGCGTTACGGTGGGATGGAAATAATGGATGTGGATCTGTCTTAGACTTTCTTCTTTTGTCCGATGAAGTACAAACATTACAGCAGCTAGCAGATGATGAACTTTTCAATGAATCAGATAGAATCAAAAAAACCATTGAGAAAATCAATAATTTGAGGGCTCGCATTGTTGACTATGATGACGGACAGAAAACAAGCGAAAGCTCTTATATAGATTATCACATGTTCGAATCATGCACCGAAGAGCAACGTGCGATTAGTTTTGCTCAATTATCATCTAATTTCAATACTCTTGTCATGCAGATAAATATCATGGAATCTAAAATTTTAAGTGGAAACTTCATTGAAGAAGATTTGGACCAAAGTCATACAGCATCTGGAGCTCGACTAGCTTTCCTTGCATACTCTGAAACTGGTGGGTCTGAAACTATCCCAACTAGAGATCTCTTTTCAAACACGAATCTGAGAGGTGTATCAAGCCGTTTTGTAACAAGTATGTAATACAATCTGTTGTTGACATGAGATAAGATTTTGCTTTCCACACTTAGTGATGATAGATTGAAGCGAAACCATATAAAAATAAATTAAGACAACATAGCTTTTTTATTTCTACTTTGTACTCTATTTATTGAACTGCAGTTTCCTTTACACATCATTGATTCAAAAGCTTCAAAACGAAAATTGTCTTGATCGTATAGTTAGTAAGTATGTTTTTTCTCAAAATTTGAACTTGTCGTATAGTACGGGTTGTAGAATTGTACTCAATTTGGGACAACCATACAATCTGATGAGCATCAAAAAATGAGCACCCAAGAGATCTCTTCTCCCTCGACTACAAAAACCACTTCGATAGAAACTCCACACACTTCATCAGGTGTGCATCGATTTATTCCTTGCAGTGTAGATTCCACAGTCGAGGATGCTCCTGGATGGCAATATCAAAATCAGGAAAATATTTCCACTTCAAGCTGGAGAATTTCTCTTCAAAGTTCTACTCCAATAGGCCCTGTTTGTTGGAAGTGCAAAGGTCGGGGATTTATAGAACGCAGACCGAAGAAGAAAAATAAAAGACGTAAGTTAGGAACGAGGGATAACTTTCAGAAAAGTGACAAGAATACCAAAGATGATGACACAATCAGAGTTCCATGTTCTGTCTGCGATGGTAAAGGACACATACCAATTAAAAAAAAAGAAATACTTCATAGAAATGAGCCTGGAGTTGTGACAAAAACAAGAAGTTGCCCATTAGGCTGGAATCCAAAAGAACCTCTTCCTCACGCCATTTTACGGGTTATTCGAAACAAAAACAAAAACAAAAACGAAACCGATTCACCTCTCGATCAATTCATCAAAGAAATATTTAATGGTCTTGATCAAGATTACGAAGTGCCTCTTCTCAAATTACAAAAGTCAAGAGTAGCTCCAAGTTGGATACCTCAAAAAGGTGAACAACTATGTAACCTTGTTGGTTCTTGGAGAATACTACAACGAATCGGATCTCATCGATGGACAACAGATGATATAGTTACTGCTTACGTTGCTTCTTCGATGTACATCAAAAAAGAAATAACGAATATTTGCAAAGAAAGAAAAGATTCAATTAGATACTTGGACTTAGGTTGTGGAAATGGTTCGGTATTACAAATGGTTTTATGGAAACTCATATCAAATTTAGAAGAAATATCAAAAAGAAATGATGAAAACGATAGATCAGAAACAGACGGAGTGAATATTTATGTCAGAGGTATAGAGGCCAGAAGCGAAGCGGCCAAACTAGCAAAAAGATCTTTGAATTACAATGTAGGGTATTGCGACACAACAGAAAATGTTCCTCAGAATGAATCTTTAAAAACTTTATTGAAAAGAAAAACTAAAATCGACGTTGATGTCATCCATAATGATTTTCGAACATTAATCGAAGAAGGCATATCTATCCTAAATTGTAATACAAGCACTGATAGTCAAAATTTTGAAGAAAGTATGAAATTTGACTTAGTCACAGGCACTCCGCCTTACTTTCAAGTTGACTTCAACATTGCAACCACAACGCCCAACGAAGAGACTCCAACTGAAACAAACCAGTCAAGCAAAAAAAGTAGAACTAAAGCAATTATAAATCAAGGAGGAATGCCAACTTCTATTCAATCTGCACCTGCACGCTGTGAATTTAGAGGAGGGATCGAGGCATATTGCAAAGCAGCATCAACTGTCTTGAAACCAGAAACAGGAATATTTTGCGTGTGTGAAAACTATTTGAATCATGATCGTGTATTGGCAGGAGCTGCTGCTAGTGGACTAAAATTGGTGCGCATAGTTTTTGTAAGAGGTAAGGTTGGAAAAAAAGTACCTCTCTTTGGTGTTTATGTTATGAAAAAAATGAATGAAGGTGGAGGTAGTAACTTTTCTATGAAAAAGGATGATTTGTCTGTCCGTGATGAAAAAGGGGAGTGGACGGATACGTATAAAAATCTTTTAGAGTATATGTCAATTCCAGCTTATTCTTAATCCATATTAAACTGGTCATTATTAAGTATAATTGAATTGAATCATTCATTCCACTTAAAATATTCAAGGCAACTGTGTATGCAATTGTCTGCATCGTATGATCTATGATGCATCTCATAATAAAATCATGTCCAGCGTAACCAGTTTGAAAACAAAAGCCCACCAATAAAGGTGTATCCAACAAAGAAACAATAGACAAATTTTGCTCTGTGTCCCTTAACTAATGTCCCTGTGTGGGTTTGATGCAGTTGTGACGAGGACTTATTTTGATGTTGTTCATTTTCCTTCTCTCCATCTTGATGTAAGTACAAATATGTATACCAGTAAAAAGCAGGACATGTCGAACATATTAGTCGTGTTGATACTTCTACATGAGCTATTGTCATCCCAATGATTGTCATCGCACATAAAAGTAAAAAATGCGGTAGCGTCAATGGACCTAAGAGAAGCTTTTTCAAGGGTATATTTGATTGCTGGGGTGATGATTTTATAAAATTATGATCATGCAATTTTCCTAATTCATCCAATGAAATCCATATCCAGAAAGCACAATTACGAAGGAAGTTCTTACTGTTGATTCTTTCCTCTTTGAATTGAAGACGGAATCGCTCCCAACTCTTTGCAATCCATTCTGACACTCCACCAATGGAGAGATACATGGTTGGAGTTGCCAATAGAAAATTTGGTATATTTTTTATTCGATAGTATTTCATGAACCCAACATTCCAATGCTTTTGTTGCACATAGCGATATAATGAAAATCTGAAAAGTTTATGATTTGGGTTCCAACTCAATTTATCATAAAAGTTGGAAGTTTGAGTAATGTTTGAGCACCACGATGGTATACTGAACAAACATGAAGGGTGTGAGGAGGTGCATATGATGGAGGATGCAGAGCAAAAGCGATTAAATCCCATGTAATCGTGAAGTATGGAGGGAAGTAGAAGACAACTAGAAAGCACTATCCCAAAGATTAAGAAAAAGAAGCTTGACCAATACCGATTATTTGTTTGAGCCGAAAATAAATGAACGATACTGGAGATGGCAACAGATACAATGTACAGAATTTGAATAGTTCCATTGCTCCGTGCTAAACACGCAAATATCCACGGTATTGTAGCCAACCCTAGTCTAATGAACAAACTTCGATATCGGGAAGAAAGAGCTAAGTTGTATCCAACAAAAATAAAAGCTGAAAAGGTGGATTCAGAATAGGGTATTGAACAGAATATGGAAGACGGAGAATAGATAAACAATATTGTCACCTCATTGGCAATCTGAACTTTTTCTTCCTCATATTTTTTATCTTCAGTGATATTTGTTTGGTTTTGAGATTGCAAGGATATTATAGTGATGGTTAAGGAGTGTAACGCAAATGCAGAAATACTAAACATGAACAAAGTCCAAAATATGGATATCAGAGTTACAACTCCTTCGAAGGTTGGAGGAAGAAGGAATTTTGGAACAGTTTTGATGATGAAGATAGATATATGACGAAGGATATATGGCATCAGAGGATAAAAGGCATGAGCTTTTTCAGCCTCTTCGAAGGAAGATAAGAAAGGAGAATCTGTGCAAGTATCTTCCAAACAAGTGGCAGTGGGTTCCTTTCGATAAGGATGACGTATCTTTGGATCAACAACCAACGTTAAAAAACGAGCAGCATCCCAACGAGTCACAGGAGTTAAAAGATAAAAATAAAAGATATCCAAGAGCCGATTTCTATTCTTATCTTGGTGCTCTGATGGATTTTGCGAACATCGTATTGGGGGAAGAGATTCTGACAATCCTTGTATGTAATAATCGTTTTTGCTGTAGTTTTCATCGCACACATGTCCTGATAAGCAGAAACAATTTGAAAGAACATCTTCCTCCCGTGGTGGAGGTATCAAATCGATATGAATTTCAGGTATGTTCCAGTGCTTTTGTAAAGGACCTTCTTGTAATATTGAAAAAATCGATAAAAATGTATCGTGCTGACTATACGAAAATTGTGGAGGGGTTATCCTGAGTGGAAATTGGAGTACATCATCTCCTGGATAAAAATCTGGGAGGAGAATGTGAGTAAATGCCATGAAAGCCATTATGGCTGTACGGGAGAGTATGACTTTCCTAAGTATGATATGATTTGCATTTTTCGTGTTGACTTGAATCATCTTGGACGCAGATTGATTGCCCTGTGCGATATTCTTATTGTATCAAATTGGCTCTAAGAATATCCCAAAGCGACAACATTTGAATATTGTGAAAGTTGGAGATAGTCCTCATTTGTCCTTCGTAGAAACACGTAGAAATGTTGAAGTTTGTAAATTGTGTCACATCTTTTTTCATCATGAAAATGGATTCAATTACACTTTCACTATCTAAATCAGGTTTCATGTTATTCACAATGGAAATCATTCATTGGACCATTTCCTGTCCACAAGAAAAATATTTCTATTCAGCATTTCTTTCATATATAGAACTTCAAGAATTTGGTGGCAAAGGAAGATATAGCCTATGCCAACAAAAGAGAACGATAAATGAAACAAATGGAATAGAAGCTACATTAATATTTGAAATGGTTTTTGTGGACGGTTTTTAGAAGATATCATCAATTATATATGGATCCGAATGCTCAAGGCTATAAAAAATCCTCGGGGAGCATGTAAAGAACAATATTCCTTGCCGTATAAGAGAGCATGTCAATTGTGCCCGTCCTTATATTTTTATGCTTCGTTTGCAAATATTGTATAAATTCGGAATATGTTCTTACCCTCATACCCAAGTCACCGGGTTTTATCTTAGAATTTGTGCTGCACAATGATAATGGTAAGAACCGATTTGGAAATTCGGATGGAAACACACAACAAGGGCATATCACGAACGGCATTTTTAGTAATAAAGCTAAATCAACAATTGGTTCTGTTGCCTGGTCAGGATGAAAGCCTATAATCAGCTTTGTATTTTTAGACAAAAAAAGGGATAGCACTTCTTCTGGGTCCGTGATTCTACCTCTATCATGGTGCGACTCTTTTAATGGTTCAATTTGTGTATTCTGCTTACTACCATATATGGGACATGAATTTTCTGCCTTTGAGGTTGCATTGCTCCAAAATACTTCCCAGTCATTAGTTACTTCTTTTGAATCAAAATCCTCTTCCTTGTTCATTTTCACTCTATTTATTGCTTCAATAAGGTCTGCATCAAGATACATCCGTAAATGACGAGGTTCAGTAAAGGTAAGCATATTGCCTCCATCAACATTTTGGTTATTTTTGGATCGTCCTTTTTTAAGTTTCAAACATGCGGCAAGAGGCTGAAATGTTGGGAGATTTCTTATGCATCTTTCCTCTGCCTCGATTGGATGTTCCTGTAAATAATTCACAGATTTCATCAAATTTGCATAATCAGTTCTTCTTGGATCGACGACAATAGAATCTATAGCATCTATGTTCGAAAGCACCCATGAAAGAATTCCTTTACCACCTGCTACATCTAGTATTGTGCATTTCTGTGGTGCATCAGAGCCTTCTACAGGATTTGAGGTTAAGATATCTCCAAATGTTTCGAGTATAAATTCCCTCATGGCATAGACTCTATTTTTTCGGGAAAATGCTCGATTAGATTTCATATTGTATCCTTTGCTTTAGATGATCGATATAATTCTGACTATGATACTTGGTGGCATAGCAAAGAAGGTCTCCAAATTTGTCTTCAGCATTTTCTTGTATGCATCATGATGCAAACGAAGGTTGTCGTTTCATCAAAGTTACCCTTGCATTCATAGAAAGCTCATTGCCTATTCATATGACGTCATATGAAAAACTCTCCTGGATAAGGAAAAGCCAAAATTAAGAGGTATATATATTGGAAAGAATTCGTATGATCAGCATTCATATGAATCTTTCGTAGACTACAAGCTGGTAGTTGCTATATACATAAAATTTCATGATGATGTCACAAAATGATTTGAACTTTTCTGAAGTATCTTTTGTCCTTTCATCCATTGTTCTACATGATGGCATCACTAAAATGAAACGTCTGATACCTAACATCTCAAGGCGATTATACTCTTCCACTCTCTCTTCATGGAATAAGAATATTCCTAATCAAGCTGGGCAATTATCGTTTGATCTCTCTCAAAAGGAATCAAAAAGACCAAAACAATCTTCCATGGAAACACTCTTAGCTCATGCAGGTCTCCAATCGATTTCTTCTTCCGAAAACGATAACACGTCTCAAAATGCACCCTTAGCACCTCCCATCACCTTTGCTACGACATTTGAACGTCCTCCAAATGGAGACTATGGCCCTAATGGAAATATATATAGTCGCATTCAAAATCCAACACGGACCTTATTGGAACAAACCCTTTCCGAACTCGAACATGACGATGAATCCAAATTCTGTCATGAGAAGTCCAAAGAACATCCTCTTTCGTATTATTGCACAACCTATGCGAGTGGAATGGCGGCAATATCCTCTATTTTACTAGCACACGAACCCAAGGTCCATGTCATCGTCCCAGATGATGTTTATCATGGTGTTCCATCTCAATTAGTGCAAGCATTAACATCGAAACATGGAATTTCGTATTCGTCTGTGGATATGACCAATCTGTCTAAATTCGAACGTTCTTTATCAGATATTTCAAATTCAAATAAATATAAATCCGTAGTGATCTGGTTAGAATCTCCAAGTAATCCCCTTTGTAAAGTAACAGATATTCATGCAATATGTGAATTGGTGAAATCGATGCCAGCAGTTTGTGAAAATAGGACGATTGTGGTGGATTCCACTTGGGCACCTCCCTGTATTACGCAACCTTTAATGGTAGGTGATTTCATTCAGTGTTGAACAGATTTTTATTTTCACTTTATCTTATTTTATACGTTTATTGATTTGGAATTGGAAGCTAGGAGCTGATGTGGTGATACATTCGGGAACCAAATATTTAGGAGGACATTCCGATGTCTTATTAGGAGCGGTCACGTGTTCTTCTAAGACGAAACAAGGTATAAATTTATCCACGAAATTACGAACCATTCAAAGTGCAATAGGAGCGGTATCATCTCCTATGGATGCTTGGTTAACTTTAAGAGGATTGCGTACCCTACATATTCGATTGGAACGACAATGTGGAAGTGCCATGACATTGGCCGTATTTTTACAAGATTTACAATGCAAATCACCATACAAAAATATTCAAATTACGAACGTACATTATCCAGGTCTTAAAAGTCATCCACAACATATTCTAGCTCAACATCAAATGAAAAGTTCTTTCTTTGGTGGTATGCTGAGTATTGAAGTAGGTGGTCCTCCCTCCTCCTCACTGAATGATACTGATCGTGCCATGGCTTTTGCAGGAGCATTAAAACTTATCAAACGTGCAACTAGCTTGGGAGGGACGGAAAGTTTAATAGAGCATCGTGCTAGTATAGAACCGGAAACACGTGTTGTGAGTCCCCAAGGACTATTGAGAGTGAGCGTAGGATTGGAGAATGTTTTGGATTTACAACATGATATAGAGCATGCGTTTGGAATTGCGGATAAAGTATTATCTCAGATGGAATCGAAATAAAAATAGCATACCAATCCACATAAGACTAGGTAGAAGTAATTGCGAATCTGTCATCATTTCACTTTGTCCCCTACAGTGTGCTTGAACATGGTGATTGCTATTGTTCTATAATTAAATTGAGAAAAGATTGGATTTGAATTTAAAAGTTGTTACGGAAACAAGGCTAACGAAAAGAAATTCTTTCCGTCCAAAGAAAAAGCAGTCAAAATGACATTTTTCTACCTCTTTGAAAGATCACATCTGCAAGTATATTACTTGAAATTTCCTCTTCCACTTGTGATAGACCAATTTAACTTCTTTTATGGCATTCCATTTCTACTATTGCGATAATATTCATGAATGTAATCAAAAATAAGATTTTCCTCATCGACATCATCATTGTCATCGTTAGTTTCAAATGGACTAGTAAAAGTATCATCATCTTCTTTCTTCTTCTCTCCCTCATTTCCTAAATTAGATTCTGGCGAAACGTTCTGAATGAGTTCTGTATCTGTAGATTCACTATTGTGTGGATCCATCACTGGATTTGCAATGTCCAATTCAGCAGGTAAACCGCCTCTAACATCATCGTATGGCAACTCAGGTACAGACCCAGTGCTAGATTCAGTAATAATTACTTTGGAAGGAGAATTTTGATCATTTTCATTCATCTCACCTTGACCAGGAACAGAATCACTACTATTTTCTTCGCCATTTTGTTTTTTTTGTACAGTATCTATTATTTCCAATTCAACAGGTATAGGATCTCCGATATCATCGTACGACAGCTCTACTTTAGTCGTGGTGTTGAATTCAGTAATACACGTTTTCAAAAGTGATTTTTCTTCAACTTTTTTAATCACCTCTTGATAATTGAAAGAATCGCCAGAAAAGTGTTTACCATGTTGTGGATTCATTACTGGATTTGCAATGTCCAATTCAGCAGATAAACCACCTCTAACATCATCGTATGGCAACTCTGGGGCAAACCCAGTGCTAGATTCAGTAATAATTACTTTGGAAGGAGAATTTTGATCATTTTTATTCATCTCGCCTTGACCATGAAAAAAATCACTATTATTTTCTTCATAATCTGTTTGATGATTGTCAACCATTTTGGAACTAGTTCCATCAACATCAGCTTCATTAGATACTTTAAGATGATCTATAGGGGCGTCGCTATGTTCTTCTCTGAGCGTAGGAGTTTCAGTAGAAGCACTCGCGGATAAAGCTTCGGGTAAAATAGGAGGCATGTTTTTTTTCACTGGAGAATTTGATATTTTCAGCTTTCTTTTGCGCAAGTTGGCATGTGCGTTTTTGATTGATTTACATTGCAAGCAATTAAGTGCTAGAAGTAGGAATACCGAGTTCATCTTCATACTTAAGGATAATTTTTAACTTGTATGATGAGAATGATCGTAAACAATTGAGATTGTGTAATGTGAATGGAGAATGCTTTGGACTCACCAAATTAATTTTGACATTGGAAAACGAATGGATGCATTGAAACTCTGAATAGAAATTTTGAGAATTGCAATTGATCTTTCGATTTTTTATGAGTTCATAGCCACCGATGTCCCAGTTATTGTAATTCTCCTTGGAATGTTCACATTTAATTGGGACCACATCAAAAACAAAAAACCTCTTACACACGACGAATTTGACAAAATACGACTGAATTAATAATTGTTGATATGGTCCCAATAGATCTTGTGACGTGGCTTCAATACCCACATTCCTAGTCTTTTCTGACACTAACAAATAACACTCTAGAGCCAATCTTTTTTTATTTCTCTTCTTTGAGACGTGCTTCCGATATAAAGGTACCGTATTGTACAATAACTTAGAAAGTAGAGAATGCACAAAAAGGCAAGAAGATGCATATTAGTTAATTCATGGTGGCTGGCTGAAGTGTTGGAATGGCCTTTGTTTTGTCGTGATAAGTTGATGATTTTAGTGTTGACTTGCAACAGGGTTAATTTGAATTTGTGCGAGTTTGTATCATTCGTTGCAGTATCATCTCTCCTCATCAATTCCTCAAGAATCGATTGTGCTTTCGACGTTTCAGAATATGTTGTATTTGATCTCGTCCTAGTATTACCGAATTTGAAAAAAACATTCTAGCTGTATATGAATTGATCACAATTCTACGAGGCAAAGAACAGAGTTTCCATGAAGATGACTTAGAATTCAATTAAGATCTCATCAAATGCTTGCGTTCTTTTCCTGAATCTTTTTTCTATGGTTGAAATTCGTCTCCTCCAACAAAAAGATGACAAATTTAATGTTGATGACAAGAGATGGACTAATCAAAATGAGAATCATGAAGACATCATGCTAATTTAAATCCTACGTACTTACGTAATTTCTCATAGCATATATAGTAGAACAAATCAAAATTGACGTCTCGGGGATTATCAATCCAATCACTTTCGCCCACGTTGTTCTTGTAGCTTGACATTTTTGCATTTTGCTCATATCAACATCAAGTCTCAACCAACACAATCAAAGACCTTTTTTTAAGAATAGACGACAAAATGATGAAGGGATTAATTTCTCTTGTTCTCTTTCAGTTGATATCTTTCAATAATGGATTTACAACCACAAAAACAATCTTACGTCAACCCACTTTCACCACCAGTCAGTTTAAAACGACATCTCTAGCCGCAGCACCTTCATCCCCTGAAGAGCTTATAAACAATCCCAGTATTTGGCAACCAATTAAAGAAGCACTCAACATAGTACCAGCCTTCACATGTACTAACGAACAAGGGCAACCATTACAATATGCTATTGGGGGATCTATGATTGCCTTTTTTTACTTAGATATTGATGCTGCAAAGTATGAACTTGAAACCGCTCAAAAGGAAGCAACCTTGGCAGGAAATACGCTTAAATTAAATCCATTCCCGTTGGGCGAAGTTTTTGAATTGGCTGTGAAGCAGAAAGCACTTCTCGTTCCATCCCAAGAAGCTATTACAGCAGCTGGAGCACCATCAGGAACGAGTCCTGTTGGACAACAAGTTCCATTGTTTGGATGTATGGAATTGCTTGAAAATCTTCCTGATGGATCTACAACGACACCACTATTTTTAGACCAAAACGAAGCGGAAGAGGCCATGTCAAAGGCTTTGCAAGGCTCAAGTGAAGTAGACAAGGAAGGATATAAGGTTGAGATTTTACCTCTTTCTGCCTCAATTCAGAAGCAAGCTACATCTCAAGGGAAAAAGAGTTACACTTATGTTTCTCCCAGGGCATCTATTGAATACTTGAGCGCTTATCAATAATTTTTCTTCATTAGGAAAATCACGAAGCGGTAGAAATGGATGGACATCCAGAAAAAGAGAACTTGTAGTATTTATCTTATTTTCTATTTATATTTCATCAAAGAAGGATAATTTTGAAAAAGAGATAGTTAAAGTAACATATATTAGTCTTAGTCATTTGAAAGCTAACTTTTGAATCATCGTTTTGATGTGTTCTTATTTTTGAAGAAAGAGATGAACCTTTGGTGTAGATCCTACGCAAACATTGAGAGTTCTATAAAATCAAACTATCTAAAAGGTAATTTTTTTGAAATGGTAAAATATCGTGAGTTCACATATGCGTAATTCTAACCACTATTAAAAACTATTATTATAAAAGGCAATTCATCGTAAGTTGCTGTTGTTGTAAATGGTATATTTATAGTGGTGTGGCTGGCTATGCGCTGAGGCAGAATCCGCACCTTCACTATATACTTTCTGAAACAAACAAGCATCAGCTGAAGTCATTTGTTAATATAAGAATTGAAGCTTCAGCAGTTTCAACAAAAAAACTAGAAATCTTGGCGCGAAGTTTGAGTGTGTGGAATGCTGAATAAACGGACTCATTTTTAAAAACCTCAATCACATCATACACGCATATATTCAACTTTTATTGCACGACATCTACGCCATATGACAAGTTCCAACACATCTATTTCAACCTCTATTGATGCAATCATTTTGAAACTGCAATCGAAAGCTGGTGTCAAAGTCAGTAAATCCTGGCTCAGTGCCTGTCAAAGCTTTATCCGTTCAAAAAATCTGGACCCAAACAATGAAGATTCAATATTGTATGAAATACTTCATTGCGATCTACGCCAAGTGATAACAGATACCAATCATGACGGTAATATCCAACCGCAGCATCAATCGTCACCCGCAATGGAGACGTTACAAAGGGCAATAACAGCATCTCTTGACGGAAACTGTCAATCTGATATACCTTCCAACTCCTCGATATTTCGTCTCATGCTTCAGGTTGAAGAAATATTAGATGTATCAAAGAATGCAGAAGCACGATACTCATATGGACCGGCTAAACCAAGCTCTCCATCTCCTATCGGACCACAAAAAGGTCGCTGTTTAAAATTGCTTTTGAGTGATGGACGCTTAAAATCATCGACGTCAGCACCACCAATGATTGGCGTTGAGGTGAAGCCTATAGCTGATATATCTACTCATTCCAATGCAGGTCTTAAAATTTTGATAAAAGCACCTCTCACGATAAGATATGGAGTCTTAATGTTACATGAAGGAAACACAATAGTTTTGGGTGGAAATGTACCTACCCTTATGGAAATTCAAAAAAAAGCTGTCCAACTTGCTGAAAAGAACAGTGTCATAAATGCTGATCCAACAATCCGTGCTTTAGTTAATAGAGATGAGAATGTCTCTTTCGGGGATGATGATGAAGCCGAAGATGAAGGTGAAGGTGCAAGCACTGACGTTATTGCGCAGCAGCAACCTATCCAGATACCTAATATTGATGTCGCCAGAAATACAAACAGCAGAATCTCTACCGCAGCAGCTACTAATGCATCAAACAATACATCAAATTCCACATCATCTATATCAGTATTTTCAACCCCACAAACAGTTTCCACACCGAATACTAATCTTACTTCAAGATCAAATACAATAATAGCATCAAGAAATCCATATAAATCTACCACCAACTCCTTCACCAGAATAGAAAATGACATTACTTCAATAAGTGGAGGTAATCATACTACGGAACTTGATACCTCTATTTCTTCTAATCGTCAAACACCGATAAATAATATCCCAAACAATGCAACTGGGACCAAAACTCCATTTAATCCCTATCGCCAATCCAAATTTTCCGCATCTACATCTTCTGCCTCAACCCTTGTAACAAAACCAACAACACCTTCGATGCCTCAAACAAATAATACTACAAATTTGAAGGCATCTTCTACTATTTCAGGACAGCCAAAGAAGAACACTATCCGGAACCCTTACTCAAAATCCATAACAAATGGCACGAATGTCCAAACCATGTTGAATCCGATAGAAAGCACACCTCACACAAGAATGAAAACTACAATACCAGGATCAGGAAGGAAGAATTCACCGCTTGACCTCAGTTCTCCAGAAGATAGCAATGCATCTTCTTCACGTATACAAGCGCCGCAACAAACACCAACACACCATAAATCTACTTTTACATCAAAAAATACCTATGTACCTATGTCACCAACAGCCCTCTCAACTCCTATATCTTTTGATGAATTGCACTGTATTCTATTGGAGGCAGAATCATCCCCCTCAATTTACAAGAAATCGGAAAGTAAGATTTTTGTTGTCCCATCCAAATTGTGTAAATTTACACAATTTAATATTGAAAAGGATAGATACAAACAACTTAAAAAATCAAAAAGCTCTACTACGAGTATTAATAGCTCGGAAGGGAAAAAGAAACGCAAGTATGTATACACAGTGACCTCCAATTGGATGGGACCACGCACCTCCTCATCTATGTCAATTGAATCAAACTCCACACAGTCAATAATAACATGCAAGGTCAGTAATGCAATTTTAGAGGAATATTTTGAAGTAAATGCTGATGATATGAGAAAAATGTCAAAATCAAATGATGAACAAGAGAAAGAACGAAGCAAAAAGTTAGTGGCGACTGGAGGAGAAGATTTTCTTGCTGATGTTAACACGAGCTTTCAAAATTACAGCATGAAGTTTCTTTATAATTATGATGAATGGACCAAATTAAAGGACGAAGAGAGAAAAAATGGAGTCTGGTTAATGATCTTGAAAAAGATTATCTGAAGCTGAAGTGGCTGAATTTATCAATATGCTTCTTATGTCAAATGGTTTCATCATTTTTTACCTTCATGCATAAAATGAATTATAGCTACTAATGTTTAGTTTTTCATAGAAGGTCCTGAAGACGAAGATAACGAATCGAACCTACTGATTACATTATTCAAGCAATTTAAGCGCATTTCTAAAATTGTAGTAGCAACTTAATATACTCTTTCCAATTGCCTTCGAGAGGAGTTGTGTGTTCAAAGAAATTTAATTTAATTTTCTCAAGGTGTGAATCTTTAAGAATCTTCTTAAATTAACACTATCAAATAGGTTTTGAGTTGTTTTATAAACAGCATTGACTCGCGTGAGTGCTGGCATTTCTGTTCAAATTGATAAATAGTATGCATGGGATGATCATTTTCTCAACTTATTTTCTACTTTTTTTCCTCTTGGGGGGTGTCTCCACAAAGGGCCAAGGTGATAATTCAATCTCTTCTTTCTTTCCCTTCTTCTTTACTGCCTTTGGAACCACACCACCAATCAAAATAGCACCATCTTCAGCAATCGTGAGCTCACATTCATCGTCCTCAGGACAAGTTCCTTGAATGGACCACAGTACTTTATTTTCTTCTTCCACAATCTCAAAGAGTTCCAACAACCCATTTTCTTTGAATTCCAAAATAGGACCAGTGCATCCTGTGTATGATTTCGGAAAGTAAGAAAAGATACCACAGTTGTTCCTGAACTGCCCAACTTTGAGAGTATGTCCAGGAGCTACTGGAGCGGAAATCTTTGTATGCATGGCTACAACTGTTGGTGTAATGATCCAAAGAATGATGAATGTCATCAACAAGGATTTTAAATCTTCATCAGAATGATTCTTCACCGGATTTTCCTCCTTCTTCATTTCATTAGCTTTCATTTTTTTGTCCCTCATTGTTGCAGTTTTTGCACCTACTTCAAGCCAATTTAAAGAGAATGGCTTTTAGCAAGAATTTTTTCTACTTCATTCTACTTTACTCTACTTTGAATCTTATGATATTATGACAATCTTGATTATCTTATTAAATGACAATGATGAATTAGGTGGAAAGATCTAAGATGAGGGTGCAAAGGTTTATGTTTAAGAAAAATACTTAAGAGCTCATACGGAACGGCACCCAAAAAATATTCTTACTTAGGTTCATATTTATATTCTTGAACTTGAATTGAAGATAGACGTCATTGTTTTGAATTTTGGAACTGATATGACATATCAAGCAATTTTAGCTCTATTCCGACATCGAGTAGCCCTAAACAGACCTACATTTCACAAGCTACGAGGCTATCACATTCATTTCAAATTATCAATTGGAGTTAACTTCGTCTGAATCACAAAGTTTCGCCATTTTCGGTCGCCAATCAAAGCGCAACAAGACCTGAAACGTATACTCGCCGTTTGCATTTAGCACCCTCTTTATTTGAAAATCTACAAGTATCAACGACATCCTAAGTAAAGATTTTCTAAATTCTTAGCAATCAATGACTACTCAAGACTCAAATTTACTTAGAGGAATTCAGGACAAGCTTAGTTTCTAAATTTGTTTCAAATCCACCATTGCTATTACGTCATCCAATCCGAAATTTTCTCGAAGTCCTAAGTGCTCTACGTTAAAGACAAATATATACGAACGGGTTTGATACGAACATCTGCAAGAGAGTTTTTTATCTGGGACGAACGGTTTTCTCTCATTTTCTTTTCTTTTGGATTTTTTTGGACTTTTTTGGACTTTTTTTTTGGTTTTAGGACTTTTTGGATTTTCTTTTCTTTTCTTTTTTTTTTCGTTTTTATAAAATGAGGGTATACTTATATTTTTTTGTTCGGTAGTGGGAGGACCACCCGTTAGAGCCCATTGACGATAACGGCAGTTATGCACATGAAGGCGAACTATTCGAAAGATTAGAGGGCAGGAATTCCTAGTGGGGCGTGAAGACTGGTCACACATCTCAGTATGATTTCCGTAGTAACACGTTAAAAAATATAACATACCTTTACTTTACCTACTATACTCCCATAACCAACGATGCAAGTACTTATAGGTTCTTTACGTCAGACACTTTCTCATACAGTAGATGAATTGATGAGTCAATAATATCGATTAATACAAAGATACGTACAGCAAAA
>Ga0209092_10001262_pt1 | contig 25116 bp, 22 predicted proteins | sample FraStrMetagenome_FD_187446 | JGI IMG/M metagenome (GOLD analysis project Ga0209092, IMG submission 187446) | Marine eukaryotic phytoplankton communities from Arctic Ocean - Fram Strait ARC3M Metagenome (SPAdes) (version 2) | ecosystem: Environmental > Aquatic > Marine > Oceanic | place: Fram... | reverse complement strand
CACCTGTTATCGGAAAAACTTCAATATACTGTGATGTAGCGGATGACCCCTCCTGCTCTTCTTCCTCTTTGGTACCTTTCATCATCAATCTGAAGTACTTCGAAGGAATCTTCTGAAGCTCGAGTTCGTGCAAAGGATTAACATTATCTTTGCCTTCTTTGACCATAATTATTGTTGAGATGATGATGATGATGATGATGATCGATATTCCATACATGTATATAAAATATAATATGCTCTCCATGATACGAGTACATCACAAATCACAAGCTCTTGAAACTTGAAACCATCACAAATATCAAATATCAAATATCACATCCCTTGTTCTTTGTTCTTTGTTCGATAGTCAGTAGTCAGTAGTGCACCTGTCATACTGTCACTCTGTCACGGACTACTCGTCCATAAGAATTTACAGACCTTAACGTTCGTAATAGGTTCTCATAATATAATGACTTCACTTCGAAAAGAAGAAGACGAGAAGAGAGAAGACAGCTTTTCGGCCGCGAAGAATATCATCAGAATATCATCATCATCTGAATCTGATATCTGATATCTGATATCTCTTGCAGAAATCAACACAGAAATTTATAGCAAGGTGTCTTAACACACACGTACACACACACACACAATACATGCGAAAGAAAATAGAATGTCAAGGGAGTGGCAGTGACTGGTGATTGGGCGGACAGGAAGACTCCACTCCATCATCATTATCATTATCATCACAGAGACGGAATAAGATAACAGCAAGGTATCATCTAAAATCTACTGTAATTATTATCATTGGATGGATCTTTGGTGACGTTAATTCACCTTATACATATTATACTGTACACTGTGTATATAACAAAAGTTCCTTGTGGGGGAATCGTTATTATTTGTAACTCTACCGAGAGTCTCTAGTCTCGTGCCTCTAGAGAGAGAAAGTGTGTATCCATTGAATCTTATCTTTGCATCCATCCATCCATTTATTTGTTTATTTGTTTGTTTGAGGTACTGGATTTGGATATTTATTTGTCCTACCAACAACACCAACATCCCCCTTTCTTTTCTTTTCTTTTCGAATTGAAATATATATATATATATATATGGAATATATATATATGCAACTATGATAAAGATGAGCACTATATTATCGGCAGTCCTGTTCGGCAGTGTTGCGACTCGAATGGGAAGGTCGTTTACATTGCATCGGAAAATGACTGGACCTGGATCGGGATCTGGATATGGATCAGTACTGCTGCGCACTGGACAAAGCTTCTGTCGTCGTCGTGATGAACGTAAGCAGACGAACAATGATAATAAGAAGAACGTACAAAGGGATTATTGTTTGAGTATGGTGATTGATTCACATAGCACGAGAACGTTGACTCAAGCGCATGAAAATAATACGGCGCGAAGTTTATCTAAGGAGAGTGATGGTGGTAGTCAGTTGAACGTTCCAACTAAACAACGCTTGGGGCTGTCTTTAACAACGGAGGAGAGAGAGTTACTTACTTTATTGAGGAATGTGGCGGAGGAGCATAATCCCGATACGGTGCTTAGAGTGGCAGGGGGGTGGGTGAGAGATAAGCTCTTGGCCGAAGAGGATTTTTTTGATGAGTCTGGGGTATGTTTATTTTGCGGAAATTGACGTCCGTTGGTGTATTTCATGAATTGTTCCTGGTCTAATCCAATATATGTGTCAATTTGCAGCGACTGACTAGCAAGCGGAAACAAAAGACTATCAATATTGCGATGAAAAGAGACGGTTTAGAATACGATAACACTTTGAATACAGAAGCTAACACATTTGATTCTGGTGAAGTTGGAACGCATACATCGTCTGCCTCCATTGGAAACGGTGGGAAGTCCGCTGTCAAAAGATCGTTTTCTGAGTCAGCCTTAACGACATCTAATAAACCTGTGAGTCGACAACACTATGCATTCTAATTTTTCGCAATTGTTTTGTACCACATATTAATCGCTTAGATTAATTGGGTGTATAGGTTGATATAGATATTGCAATCAATAATATGCTTGGAAGAGAATTTGCGGAGTTGGTGAACGCGTATTTGAGCGAACATGGTAGGGTGCTTGACTGGAATAGAGATTATGCTTCAAATTATTTTATTTTAATTCATCTTTGTTTCGTACTTAGGAAAGGAGACTCATAAAGTTGGCGTCGTCTTAACGAATCCGGATATGAGTAAACATCTTGAAACAGCCACCCTTTCAATAGGTACATGAAATCGCATTATTTTTGAAACATATGGTCTAAAACTTAATAAAAGTTATTGTTCTTTGTTTACTGAAAAATTTTAGGGAATTTTTGGATCGACTTTGTGAATCTACGGACAGAAATATACAAAGAAGAGACAGAAAGTGCTGATGGAGACAAGGGTACTAGAGTTCCAGTTAGGTACGTACTAGTTGGTAGCGCACTAGCTGGCTCGTCTTCTAACCCCTTCATATAACTCTCTCAAAGTGTCGGAATCGGTTCAGCTCAGGAAGATGCATTCAGGAGAGACTTGACCATAAACGCTTTATTTTACAACTTGCACAATGAATATGTAGAAGATTTCACAGGAGTAAGTCGCATTGAAAAACTTTTAAATTGAATAGATGCTCAATTTTTTGCCATAAAGTCGGGTCTTGCCGACCTCCGCGCGAAGATAGTGAGGACTCCAATAGATCCTATTCAGACATTTTTGGATGATCCCTTGCGTGTCCTGCGCTCCGTGCGTTTCGCATCGAGATTAAACTTCTCCTTAGATACAGAACTCAGAGAGACGGTAAGACGCGACGACATTCAATCTGCATTAGTTCGTAAGGTACGGAACAGCGTTTACGAAATGAAATCAAATAGACTCATCGCGTTTATTTCATGTTTATACAATATTCGTTTAACAATAATTTTATTGCCGTAGGTTTCTAGGGAACGTGTTGGATCAGAAGTTGATTTGATGCTTCGATCAAGTAGACCAGTTTGCGCTGGAAAAATGCTCTACGAATTGAATCTGATGAGTTGCGTTTTCCCACTAAGAGATATTCCAGGCGTTGAGGGGAAAGATTTCAACCGTTATTACAGAAATGGTGTCCAACTCCTTGCTACAACTCATTCTTATCTATGTTCAAATGTAAAGCATCCGCCTGGATGGTGTAAACTCGCCAATGATGCTGATATATTACTGACAAACGATGAAGAGACAAGGCGATTACTTTGGTATGCTTGCTTATTTCACCCATATATGGTGGCGTATGCAGAGCACGTTGCTTCACAAGCAGATGAAGTCGTTCCAGTTGTATCATCGAAAAAGAAGCAAAGGAAAGGCAAGAAATCTACACAATCTCCGTTGTTTACTTTACTTCTAGACGAGCTAAAGCGCCCGTCAAAAGATGCACAGAACGTTGAAACCATCCAAGAGTGTGCTATAAAGTTTAGTGATTTAGTAATGAATGAAGGGGGTTGGGAAGGTGTCAATGTTTTGGTCTCTGGGGTAAAAGTTTTACCAAATGATAAGAACATTGTGACGGACGAAGATATAGAAAATGATGTTCTTCTGCAAAATGCAATGGAGTTTCGACTGAAATGTTTCCGCATCCTAAAACGCTGCAAGAATTTGTGGCGCGCGTCACTCGTTCTGAGCTTATGCCATGAACTCCGCCGATGTAGTGATGATCCTGGCGAAGAAATAGTATTCGAACGAAAAGTTGATGTGTTATCCCAGTACAATGCTTTTGCGCTATCCCTTCTACGATTAAACTTGATCGGAATATGGAATATGAAGTTATTAATCGACGGCGACAAGATAAAAGCAAACGTACTTCCAAATTTGCCTCGGGGACCTTTGTTTCGTGATGTGATGGACAAGCAAGGGGATTACATGGTTCGCCATCCTGGGTGCACTGTTGAGATGGTAGAGAATCACCTTCGAAAAGAATTTTCTCAATATGTATAATAATGACATTTTAGGGCTATCATTAAATACCCGTGTACTTGCAACTTGTGTTTCACAATTTAGTTTGTTTGATGTTTTCAAATATCGGTTTTAGGCCAGCAAGGGAACAAGGTTGTCCTGGTTTCCATTTTTTTACGCGAGGTCAAAAAATGGTGACGAGAAAATCCGTTACACAGAAATGCTCACGTGAAAATCAGCTTGTAATCCCCAATCCAATTAATACACATAGAGTATGGCGTTGGTATGTACGACTCGTATGGCAATCAGAGCGTGACTTAATGACGAGCGTGACTTAATGACACCGCGTGCACAATTAATAAGTAGAAGAAAAGAAACTGCTACTCAGGCAAGCATACTGGAAATTCCAGGGATTTTTACTCAAGAATATTAAAGTTCTGTAACAATAACTACTAATCCTCATCCGATCTATTGGTTAAGAAATTTAATTTGGACGGAACAACGAAGGCCGAATTTTGTTAATGGCAACTCTAGTTATGCGACCTGCTACAAGTGTAGATGCTAACAAAGATACAAGAGTATATATTAACAGAATAAGTATAAAGTTGAAAAAACATAAAGCACCGGTACACGTAGACCTCATATTCACTTGAAGAAAATAAAGTAGTATGGCACAACAAACACTGTATTTTGTTAACAGCAACTCTATTCGTCCTAGATAATCATATGTCATTGTATTGCTAATATATCACTTCTATCCCATTCTAGGGTAGAAATTTTGCGTTGGAGCAACGAATGGCTGTTGCGGTGGTATTCCCATTGGCGGAAATCCTGGGGCCGGTGGATAAAATGGTACCTGTTGTGGAGCATGAAAAAACTGTTGACCTTGCATCATCATAGGTTGCTGCATGACTGGCTCTGTATTCGATGATAGTTCAGAACTTAGCTTCGATTCATTGTTTTGAAGCAATGCAATATGAGCTTTGACTCCCACTTTACCTCGAAGAATAAAAGCCGAATGCAGTACAGAACATATTTTTCGTTGAGTTCTAAGTTCATTCTCATCTATGGTGATATCGATCACAGGCACTCGTGCCTTTCTAAGTAAGTTTTGTTGAAGTGATAAAAGCTACAATAAATAATATAAATAAGTAGAACATAAACGATAGATATATAAGCAACTGCTCATAAACAATCTCTCAAAAGGGATAAAAAACTTACTTTTCTAGATTCCCATGAAAGAAATTCAACAATCTCTTGATACTCTTTTCGCTTAGCGGCTAAAAATGATTCTTTATCCCTACCTGTTTCTTCGACACGTGTATACTCCTCTCGCTGCACGAATTAAAAATAATAGAACAATGAAAAGATAGAATTGAAACGAAAACCATATACGAGAACCTGTCGCGAACCAAACATCAAGGTTAAATGTCCTCACGAGGATTGCTCACCATTTTCTTTTCCGTCGAATCAATCATATTCTTCGCTTTCACCGTGAACATCGCTACCATCGACCAGCAGCCTTGTACGAGGTTAAGCAGCGATGATCCAGCATCTATGTCTATATCTTTAGGGGAACTATTGGTAGTTTCATGCTTTTTTCCAAGTAATAATTGAACGATCTGGAAAGCCAAATGTGCTCCCAAAACTTCTTTTCCCGACGCTGATTCAACACTTGACGAAGGCTTCTCATCAAAGAGCTGTGTTACTATGTTAGGTTGATTCATTCCATCTCTAGCCACCCATGCCGCAGATAAAGCTGGGGGAAAATTATTCGACAACATTTCTTGTGATCCAGCTTCAATTTTCTTCTTTAATGATGCTGTGGCTAACTCCAATTGCGCCCCTGTTAATTTTTGTTTGTAAACCGATGTCGTCTCATCTGATTTTATTAATGAGTCTTCTTTTTGAATGGTAGAAAGGGCAGGCCTTTTTGCAAAAGCCTCTTCGGTATCATTATTTTCAATTTCAACCTTACGCTTTTTAGATGGACCCACATTGTCATCGCTCTTGTCATCTGAACTATCTTCACCATCTTTTACGTTCACTAGATCATCTGCCTTTTGCTTACCTACAGCTGTCTTCAATTCTTCTAGAGTTAAATCTTTTTTACCTCCATGATTTACCATCATTATATGAAATTCTTCCCACAATTCTTCACGTTCATCCGGATCTTTCACAGCACCTCCGACCTCATCCCCATTAATTGAGAGAGCTCTCAAATACAAACTCTGAGCTGACTTTATTCTGTTTCGTTCTTCGCAAAACCTTTGACATAGTTACATAAAGTGAGAGAATGAGCACCAAACACCGAATTCTACCAACAACATCCAAAACCCATAAACCCACTAACAAACACGCACCTCGCATAATCCAGCCAGAGCCTGCCCATTCCTCCCACAACTGGATCTTCAACAGCCTGTTCATATGCTACTTCACAAGATTTATACTGCTTCGCCTTACGGTACAAATTCGCATAGGCAACATAAAGACTGGCCATTCCATCGCGCAGACTTTCGTCGTCCGTTCCAATCATAGCATCGTCGCCCCATTCGAGAAGTGCAGTCTGGTAAACCAACACAGCGCCTTCGATGTCCTTATCTTTCTCCCATTTGGATTCTGCCTCTGAAATGATGGGAGATGGATCGTAATTTCCGTCGTGATCTCCCATGATCATTGCGATTTCGATTGGGTGATACTGACATGTGATAATATTATGAACATGTGTTGAAAATATGGTTTTCTAAATTTGAATATTACGGTTATCTTGCGCGAAGGTTTTCAGCACTCTCTCTTTCAACTTTCAACTGATATCTTCAGAAAATAATCGTGCTTGACATTTGACATTCGAAGTGTTTGACTATCATCATTATCACTCATTATTCTTCAGAAGTCCAAAAATGTTAACACCTACACTTCTAGATAGTTGACATCTACTCTTGTAACAATGAAAGTCGCATAATTTAGAACTCGTCCTCTTCATCAGTCGCTCGTTCGGAAGAGGAGTAGTAGCAATTGTTGTATTATGTTCGAAAGATATAATACGTGTCTTCATTTTCCCTATTATTGAACCAAAAATTCCCTTATTCTGAATAATAAATCCTGCGATATTTTTCTTGGGAATTGTACCCAACGTATCATTAGTTCACCATGAGTCCCAATTGCCATATGTCCCGGCGTAAAGCGTTAGCAACTTTCCTTCTTTATGATTTGCGGAGGCCGCAGAAGGCATATTTATTGCTTCTTGCGATTCTGCTGTCACCTTCGTAAAGGAATAAATTAATTGATTCAATCACTTGTTTACTTCTCCAAAGTGAATAATCACAAGCGAATAGATTTCATTCGTTCCTAAAGACCTATAGGAATTAAGGAATGGGTTAGAATCATTACCTTTTTTATGAAAATAGATTTTATGAAATATACCTCGTACACATGGCGAATGCCTCCTTTCAACATATAATGGAAGCCCATCAAGTATTGTCAATTTCTCATGCGGTACACTCAAAATTAAGTGTGCGATAATTGCTGATTATCTTGCACTCTTTATGTTGTTATTCTTTTGCATTTTTCCAAAGATTGTTTATCCATTATTCAATTACGGCCAATAAATATCTCGTGTATTCTGCATTGATTGAGGCATTATGATACATTGTCCATCTCCACTATTCCAAAAATATGGACAAATCTTGCATCCTTCTCTTGAGACCAATCCCCTTTCAGTCGAGAAGTAGCGAATAATTCCATGATTTAAGACAGAACAGTGCCCACTGCATTTACGACTTTTTAGACCAATCTCTTCACCATAGGTCCCTCTTGGACAGTATTTACACGATCGTACTTCTTTCCCGCCGAGTTCGTCGCGGTATGTTCCTTAGAGTCAAAAATAGAAAAAAGGAGGGAGGGATTTGGCATCGAACAAAGACAGTTCATAGTTCATAGTCCTTACCTAGTGGGCACGGAGTACATTCTTCTTTGGACAATAAATCTGTTCTGTTACTGTAAGTCCCAAAAGGACATTTGATGCATCCATCTGAACGAAGTCCGACAGTTTTGTCGCGATAACGGCCTGATGGACATGAGAAATCTGGTTTGTTACCATCCACAACTTTTCCCGTATACCAGTCATAAAAAGGACGTTGATGAGAAGCTTCCGTTCCGCAAGATGAAAGTACCAAATGAGTTATGAATACGTTCAAGTGTTTAATTTTTACCATCTATATTCGTATCATTACTTTCCCTCCTTATATGTTATTAGTGTTATGATGTACCTGATCGTGGCCTCGTTGTGAGTCTCATTGTAAATATCAATGAACATTCATATTGTGTCATCTAAATCTATTATTCGAAAAATGAAAATATGAGCAAGAAATTCAAAAAAATATCACAATTTTTGTTGAGATATTTGGATGTCGTGCAACTTTCATGCAAAACGTACATCTATACTTACTTATATTAATAAATATATACCGGTACTTCCATTTGAGGTGTTGACTTATTTTGTCTTGCTCAAAATCTGGCCATATCATAAAGCACGAAGTACATAACAACTAAGACCAAAACACATACTATGACCGAAACTTATCAATTTTATTAGAACATTCTCCGAAATGCAGATGTCAAACAATAATACGGGATGAATAATGATGACTTTTCGCCATATCATGACAATAAAGATGACACACTAGCATGAACTGGGGGCATCTATTAATACATATGCCGTATGCCGCTACATGTAGTCCCTACGGAATGTATCCCTCTTCATTTTAAAGAAATGTAAATTAGAGTACCGGGTACGCGTGCACATGGGATGTATCGAAATCCTTCATATTTTTTCCACAACAAAGATATTCACAGTTGATCCATGATGCTTTCCTTTAACACCATTGCTGTGTTAATGGTAATATTACACTCCATTACAATATTTGCGTTTGATTTGGGAAATGGTTTGTATGAAGCCCGAACAAATATCACGGTAGCTGCCAATCTTGCCCTCGACGTGCGTGATATCGTAAACCACCAGAATATGACAAATGGAGGAATCGAGAAGTCAAGGGATATTTACTTGAACGGGAATCATTCTGATAACAGTTTACACGAATTGAGTAGTAAAGCCAAAATCGATATGGATGGTGAACCCTGGTTCATGGTGTATCGATATGGGACTGAAGATTTACTACGTTTAGAACCGGACTATAGTGCAGACGGTTACAATGATACTGCGATTCCTGGAGAAGGTGACTATGCCGATAAAATTGTGATGAAGTACCTCGAAAACGAATCTATTGATTGGAATTCGTTAGCAGATGAAGGAATTGTTTTTTTAAACGTTTGGATGTATGTTTTACATATGCTTGAGTCAAGTGTGAGGTCCTGTCAGAGTACGGATTTCAATAAAGCGAAGGAATACGTTGATTACGCAGCAGCTTACTACATCGGTGCTGATCAGGATGCTTCGAATGTGGAATTATCACATCTCAACGGTCATATGCTCTACTCGAAATTTCAGGCATTAGGTAATGAATTTAGTACCATTAGGAACAATAAGATGGCTAATGTCAATCATAGAATCTTATTTCAGATCCTCCCTGGAATGATGCATTCAATTGAAACAAGCAAGTGCGAGCACAATGATGATTACAAAAATTTGCGGCATTTCACCAATCAAGCTGCGCAACAAATGACCATCCCGTTAATGCAGGGCTTGATGAAGGGCTTAACTTTGGGGAATGCCCCATTAGCGTCCTTGTTTGCAACATCGCTAATTCCTCAACTAGAGGTTTGCGGAAATAATGCTCATAATAAATTTTTAAGGGAGCATCTCGTGGATTTAAATGATGACATGAATGTGATGGAAGTTGACGCTCTTCAAATTAGTTCCATTGTGCAAATACTTCAACATTCTTATCCTTGCCTAGGGTTGACCTGTTCTGAAGTAGGCTCGAAATTCGACGTTGGGGATGGTAGTGACTGCGAAGAGATATTCGATGAATCTTTTGGTATAGATGGTTATGAAATTTGGTCTAATGATGATAGAGAAGATATTTTGGAGCACTCCCTTGTAGATTTGGATATTAACTTGGTGAATATTCTTTTGAAGATGAATGCTATTGAAGCGGCCAAGGATGTTTATTTATTTGGAGTACATGCCCATGAAACGAAATACTCATTACCTGGTCATAACAGGTATACTTCGCTACAAATCATATCGACTGATTCAGACCGTTTCGCTATTCCTCTTTACACAGTTTTTAAGGATTACTACGGTGATCCAGATTATTCTCATAATCAAGTACTAAATTTGTTAGAGCCCAACAAAAATGAGCAATTCGAAGGTTTATCACGTTATCAGAGAGCAACAGCTGTTTCAATTTTGTTGAAATCGATTGTTTTCATGCGCGTCTTGCAAGGTATTCGTACCGCGGCAAGCGTATGCACAAGTATCAATGATTACGATTTAAAAATGCCTAATACTTGGGACAAGTCAGTAGCTTATTATGTTGGATGGGCAGAATCGTCAATGCGTGGTCTGCTAAATCAACAGTGTGACTTCTTCAATACATGTATCAGTCTAAACAAGGCTAAAACTGATGCCGATGTGTTATATTTATTCAGGAAAGGTTAGTTTAGGATTCATCAATCTGCTTAAATTTGAAAATTAATATCATACTAAATCTTTATATATTGTCGTAATATTCTAGGTCGCACGGATATAGATAATCGAAATTGTAATGATCTACAGCGTGTTGCTGAGGATTTAGAACCTTTGCTGCTCGTGCCTCTCATCCAGGGGACTCTTCGTACGTCGATTTCATCTGAAGATTTAACTGCTTGGAGCATGAATGCAACTGTTGGTGAAGGTTATGCTTTTGCGTTATCAATAGCACCAGTACTTCACCAAAGCGGCGTTGTAGGCTCTGATACAGTAATAAATGAAAATCTTGTCAAGCCACTAATGAATAAATCTGTAAAGCCTGTTAGAGATGGAATTAGAGAAATAATTGTAGCAGTTAAAGAAGCTATGAGCTACACAACAATAGATTGCGATGACGCAGGTCGGTTTGTTGTTCGAAATGACGAGGACTTAACCGATGTAGATATGTGCCCCGAACCAACAGTATTTGCTGGTGGACTATACATTACAGATAGCGACGTCGCTGAATGGGTCCATGTCTCTTTAGAAGTTAGAAAAATGGAGACCGCATTAATGCAAAAAGATATCAAGTCAGCGAAAAATATTTATCTCCATGTAAGTTTACCGATGGCACCCGAAAAAAATGTAAATTACGTTTTGGTAACAAATTTGTGCGTTGCTTAGGGTTCAGATACAAACAATCTGTCGCCACTTGTTCTTTCTCACTTTAGCGTAGACATTACGCAAAGAATGTTTGGTGATCCAATATTTACATTTTATCTTTACGGCCTCACTATTTCGTCTTACGCCCACCACGAGGTGAACGGTATTTTACTTTCAGACGAAACGGGAGATGCATTAGCTACAGAAGCACTGATTTCCCTGGCTATTTGGATGTACGCGATACATCTTCTTCAAAATTCGGTAGCTGTTTGCAAGGAAAAAGAACAGTCGGACATGTCAGCTCGGAGCCTATTCAATAATGACTTGGGAAAGCACGCGGCTGATGAAGCGGCAGCATTGTGGATTGGTTCAGATCAGGTTGCAGGTAGTAGTGAGGATGGAATTTTGCTCTATAGATTAGCAGAAGAAATGGCTGAACGATTTGGGACTAAAAGCAATGGTCAAGCGAAATCTAATTCAGCATTGCTGGGTATGCTTCGGTCAAAGAACTCAATAATGTCCTTTCATAATTCATGTTTTCCAGGCTCGCAAACGTATCGACAAGTCCGAGTCTTGCTTGATAAAATTGTTGTCCAAATGACGATTCCTTTAATTCAAAGTCTGATCTATTATCTCTCAATTAACGATAGTAGAAGAATCAGGGTTTACGCTATGGCTGCCTTGCCTCGAGTGGCCAGTTGCAATAAAAATGCGTTCGATCAGTTTTTGAAACCGACGCTTATTGATGGAACCTATGAGTCTAGCACATTTCCGGAAGTAATGAAAGCTTTGCAAGATGTGTATTATTGCCTCGGGATCACCTGTAGTGATATCGGTGGTTTTGACAAAGAAACGAGAAAGTGTATCGACCCTGTAATCAATGCTCCGCTTGCGGGCTACATACCACTAACTGACGTACGCGAGGTAAGTTAGCTCGTTGTTTTTACGTCATTACTCCACTTTCATTGATGATGCGCTCAAATTTTCTGTACAACATATATTCTACTACGTGATCAGTTCTCTCGTGTCGATTTAGATATTTTACAGATTGAGATCTTCATGCGTATGGAACAGCTAGATACGGCGAATGATCTTTACATCAATGGAGCCAATGTTAGGATGGGAATTGATTTTCTCACTTTACACGATATGGCAATAGATGCAAATAACGCAAAAGTACCAAGTTTTTCGATCTTCAAGAGATATTATGGTGATGAATATTATTCACATAAAATGATTAATGATGTCTTCACACTCAAGTCTCCATATAAAGATTTCGGCACAACTCAACGAGTGATTATTGTACAGAGATCTTTACAATACTTGGTCGTTCAAATGAGGCTTCTCAGTCATCTTTATTCTAGCTATTACTCCTGTGGTAAGCTATTGCCATACATTTTGTAATTTAATATGTCTATTTCAACACTCACAACAAAAGAATCCTATGCAACGATGATCCAGTATCCCACAATGCTCAAGAGCATGACAAAAAGAACGAATTGTGGGACAGAGCTGGTGCATATTTTGTAGGTTCAATCGAGGCAGGTAACGATGATAACGGAGATGAGAGATCTGGCGGTCTTTTGTTATTTAACTTGGGAAAGCAATTATGCTCTGAGTTTAATACATGTTCCAATGAGTTTGCCAAAACCAATGATGAGATTATATCTCTATTTCGTACGGGGCAGGGTGCATTAAACGGAAATCAGTGCAATATTCTGGAAGATACAATTGGTCAGATTGAATCATTAATGAATGTCCCATTGCTCCAGGGACTTATTCGATCTGCTGATCGAAGCGACGGTGTCCAAGCTAAGTCAAGAAGTAATGAAGACATTGCAGAAGGCTTTATGTTTGCCACTGCTCTTCTACCAATTATTGATCGCGCAGATCCGGAAGCAGCGTCACTTATCAGCCAGAATATGGTTCAACCATTCAAGACATCGACAAAACCAATGCCCTCTGGTAAACTTGAAGTATATCATATGATCGCAAGAATAATCCCAAAAATCGGAGTAAGTTGTGAAAATATTGGGATCTATGACGGTTACAATTTCTGCGAAGGAGCTGCTTCCCAAAGCTCCTCAGCTTTGTTGACATCCACTTTATTTTCAACTCTTTTCGTTTTTACCTTGTTTCAAATCATGTTCAGTTTCTAGATTAATTTGCAAATATGACCATCGTGTAGTTTTATTCTCAGGCAATGTTCAAACTTGTGGAGTCGATAACGCATGTTGTACGCAATGTCACCCTCATATTCCATTCGGTAAGCGATTATCGCATATTCAAAAGTCCGTAGGCATCCGCTCATTACATATAGCAGCGCGACCAAAAGACGTCGTGAGGACCTAATATTATCATAGATTCGGCATACAGCATAAGAAACTGGCCAACAAGTTTGGCGTAGCTGAAATTGTTACAAAGCCACTTTTCTTATCTGTTTGAGTTGACAATGAAATACTGTCGAGAGCTCTGTCAAGATCTAGATTTGAAGATTTGAGCAAAGTTACAAGGTTCAAGAGTTTATTTTATAGCCGAATGACCGAAACTAGCATACATATATACCATATCGGTACTCGTAGAATAGGAGTTACAGTCACGTTACGTAGGAACACAGAGCGGTCTTAACATTGAAAGTTCATCATTCATATAGAACTAGAACATTGCTAACCTTAACCTCCCCCATTTCTATTATCTACTCGTAACTATCCAAAAACGAAATGTCAAACTGGTCGGCATTTACGGTCCTTCCTGTGTTTTCTTTGTCTTCCAGCGGGTTATTGGAACATTACGAGGATGAGGTGGAAACCGTATTGGTGCCGAAGGTACAAGTCCGCATCCTGACACCGTCCCCCATGATCCACGCTAGTGCTAATGATAGTGCTAATACATTTGGGTTCAATGAAACTTATATCGACAGAATTGACGATTTAGTGTTGATTGCGACGAATCATAGGATTGTATTCTTGCGAGATAGTAAGGGCTTTAGTAAGGAGGCAAGAGGAATTGGGTTGAGGCGCATTCGAGGGTCGTTAAAGGCCTTACCAGTGGGCTTCACGGCATCTATGTATAAATCACCGAAGGTTGAGATAATGACAGAAATGTTTGGAAAGGTGGTGATTGTGTTTCAGGATTATCAGGCACGTGATGATGTGCTTCAGAAGCTTGAGCTTTCTCTCAAGAGAAAAGCCTGGGAAAGAAGTACAGTGCGAACGAAGAAAAACGTAACTCCGCCATCTGGTGTTGGAGTTGCTGCTATAATTGCGAGAAATAGGCAGCGGAATGAAGAGGCGCGAAAGCTTAGCCGCAGTGCATTTGGAGAATACGAAGGCCTTTTAAGTCAAGCTAAGGAAGTCCAGGCTGTTATTCATAAATATTCCGCGACTTTAGATAAACAGAATAACAAGCAATCAAATGTGAACGAAGATGAAGCCAGGCTGACCGACATGTTACGAGGAATGGGTATTACGAATGCCGTGACAAAGAAAGCAGCTGGATCTATGTACCATCAACAACTTGCAAGGCAGCTTGCAGATTTTTTGCAGCGGGGTACTTTGGCTCAAAATGGAGGTATCATGACACTTGTTGACGTGTTCTGCTTGTATAATCGTGCGCTCGGTACAAATTTAGTTTCTGCTGACGACATGTTCACAGCAGCAAATATGATTGGATTCCACAATCTTGGAATGTCGATGGTGAGTGTTTGCTTCTTTCACGTTCTTAATATCTTTACTCAATAGAAATTTTAATTTGTTAGAGAGAGTTTCAAAGTGGAGTCCTCGTTATCCAGGCGGACGAGCATGACGATGAGCTCATGGCGAAAAAGTTAAGCGCTCTCGCTGAAGAAAAAGGTGGTATTACTGCAATTCATGCAGGCTTATGTTTCAAAATAAATACCATTCTCGCAACAGAGATGTTACACGCTGCTGAAGCGATGGAATACCTTTGTCGAGATAAAACGTTAGAAAGTACTATTTTTTATACCAATAGGTTTGCAACGATGTCGTGGTGAAATCTTCTGGCGTAATTTTGAACATTTTGTTATCATGAATATTTATTTAAGCACAGGATATCGCTGGTTCCCACATGAAGTAGAACATAACATGAAAAACAAGTTTATGGGTATAAGGAGAAAAGATTTCATTTGCGAAAATTTCTATCTTGAGTCCAATTTGGCCATCATCTTTCTTCACTTACGGATTGAATTTTGAAAAGTGGCGACCGAGATGCATAACCCCTCTACCGTACTCACGAAGTTAATTAATTGGAAGTACAAAGAACACGAAGCCAGTCATGGTGAATATTAGCATGAAAACTATACATGATTATTTAAAATACAAATCTCATTTTCATTATTTTTTTGAATCATTTTGCCTATGATTTTCGATCATGAAAATAACACTCTATTCACGCCGTTCTGTCGACATGAACTGCACTATGGGAGACGCAGTGTTGATTTACAAATTATGCTGCTCTTCACTATAAAATTCTAGGAGACACAGGGTAGATGAACAAATTGTGATGCTATTCGTCCTACATCATCATAACTGAAATTCATATTATGCAGGCTGAGTACATATGCATCACATTGACTTTCGTCGAACTTATGGTCGTTGCTTTCTCGAAAAGTTTACTTAGGGGGCTCTGAAATCTACAGCACAGCTCGTCATCTCTCGTTGTCCCGTCCATCGCCAAGACGATATCTTTCAAGTTTTCATCGGATATTTTGTTCAGGGAGCTCTCTCCACCTTCAATCGTTGCTAATGGAAAATCATGCACTCTTATAATGAGCCCATGAATAATTCCAAATGTAACCAATCGCCGCAAATCGAACATTCCAAGGATTCTTTTCCACTCGATACTTTGCCTATTTTTTTCGGAACCTTTCTTTTCATTTCTCATAATCAAGCTTTGAATCAATGAGCCTAACGATACATCTCGTCTAAAACAACAGTATAATTGAGCAAGTGCAGTCTTAAATGTGAACGAGCCTCGTTTTAAATCATGTGTAAGCTCATTAAATCCTTCATCAAGTGACCTGACTTCACTAAGGCTACGAAGACGCTGAGAAAAACTTTCATTTGTTGATCCTTTGTTCCGATTTTGGCTTAAATTTGCCATTTTCGGAGACGACGATTCCATCACAGATTGAGATTGTGCCGAATTTAATACCGGCGAGGATGCGACTTGTGGTGACGATGACAAATTTGTGTCACTTCTGGTTGCAGTAGAAGCGGACTTGCCTTCGTTCGACTTTAGTTCTGAACACGAGTGGACATTGTGTCCAGAGGTCATTGCAGATTCGTCTAAAATTTTTCGCAATGAAAAATTTAGTGCCATGTCGAGAAGCTGTGATTTTCTGTCGTTCAGCATCGACGATGCGAGTGGTGTACTTTCGTAATGATTGGAATATTGAAATATATCAACAAAGGTGAGTACTTCATGATGTTTCAATACTCGTAGACACTCTCTAACCATCTCTAAATCGACCTCGCTTTCCTCTGCGATAGCCTTCGTTGTTTTAACCCCATCAATAAATTGCACTATCCAATTAATTGTTAAATCCCAATCATAGAGCTGCAATTGCCATTCCGGTCTTAGCAGAACAGGCACAGCAATATCTGACACAGGCGCAGTTAGCGGCTTCGGAGACTTAAAGAGTTTTAAATTAAGCGAATTTGCTTCATCAATAATCAAATTTACTTCTGCGTTTTTACGATTGTTTAGTGACGAGCGTATCTCGGTTAGAATGCATTGGAGTCGACCTCTTCGATCTCGATCAGATAAAAATTGCGACTCGATTTCAACGGTACGTAGACAATCCACAGTTTTGAACAACAACGGTCGATAAGGCCTGGAATTACTGTACGAAGTTTCACCATATTTCAAACAAGCACCATCATCATCATCATCATCATCGACGTTTTGACTTTGCTGAGCTAGGAGCACAAATCCTACACTGAAAAGTAGAGAATTTCGATCATATCGTTTGTCATGAATAATAGTTGGAAGCATAAGAATTTGCATCCCATGTGTCGACACACACAGTATCGAATCTGCCAGTTCCGGTCCGGTGATGCAGTAATCTGAAATTGCATCGAAAAAACTATTACAGTCATTTTTCTTATGATTCAATTGAGTTACCGAAATCTGCTGATCATCACAGCATTTATGCAAGCTATCTTCCAGCGATAGAATGCACTGATCCATAAATCCACTCGGAGATTGAAAGCATACTTTAGGACCGATCGTATTATCAAATTCGGCATAGAACACACATAACAACTGCTGCTTATGATGTTTATCATTCGTAGCAGTGTCACAAGATACGCTTTTGCTATTTTTCTTTACGTTGCTGCTAATTCGTCGCTTGATGTTCATCGCATCGCACGTCTAATACTAGATATTATTATTTCTATCAGCTATGTATAAAAAGGTTTGTGGGGAAATATCATTGAATCTTTATATATTATTTTATGTCGATTGATAACCAAGCAGCAATGGCCCTCGTTACTTGTTCACTCACTCACTCTCTCTTCTTTTGGGTGACACTCCTCCTCCTCCTCCTCGTACATGTGTACGAGTAAGTGTCTGATTCAAAATCGGAAATTAGATATATCTACTTATATCGAAACAAGCATGCTGATGAATTATCCGCGATACTTACGACGGTACGACACTTATTTGAATATATACACTTTTCAGTCATATCTAGAGACAAAAATTATTTATGATACATGCTCTTCGCCTCTCATCGTTCATGTGTATACAATACTGTTGTTTGATAGAGACGGTATTAATACATGTATTAATACTATTAATACACACTTTTCTCGTGCCGGTATCCGTATCCGGTATGGTAGTATGGTGTGTAAACTATATATATATATATCCCTAATACAAAAATAACATACCATGGCCGAGCGACCGACACCACATAGCATCGCAGTCTGCGCCTTAATAGAAATTAACGCCCGTAGTACAAACCCTGACTTACAGGATTTTCTTCATCGCGTGTTAGCCTCATGTCACGTCGAATCGAATTCCACTTATGAACTGTTCCGTAATTATAATAATGGTAATAATAATGGTGAGGATCCGACTGTGAGTGACGTCCATCAAACGCTTATAGAAACCTTGCGCAGTATATCCTCACCGGAACATGGACCCGATGCTCTTGTGGAGTTCTTTTTAAAGATGGAAGATCTCGTGAAACCTTTCAACGGTACAACGCAGCAGGCCGCAGCAGCAGTCGCGTTGGATCGGGCGAGTTTGTACGGAATTTATGTGCGGCGAAGGGTTTTGGGATTTGATCAGCTGGCATTTGAAGCGGTGGGAAGATTATGGGAGCTTCTTGGAGATTATGTCTCTTCAACAGAAGGATATGTGAATGATGGCAACAAGGAAGAACTTCTGTCCTGGCCTACTCCAGAGCGCACCGTGCAAATATCAGTGCAGCAACTTTGTTTGAAGTTTGATCGAGCGATTAATGATGGAGTTGATGATGATCAACACGACGAAATGAAGAAGCTGATTGAGACTTGGGTAACACATTATCCGGATCTACCTGTTTTGCATTATATGCGCTTTATCATGTGTTTAAAGCGAAGGGACCGGAGCGGTACGTTAGAGCATTTTCATCGTTACTTTGACTATGCTGTCATTTATGAACGCCGGCGACACGCTGCGCAATCAAGCACAGCAAACACTATCACATCCTCTACCGTCCGACAGTATGCGGCTATCGTTTTGACAGCGTTGCACCATTCATTCAGAGAAGATGCTTTGGCAAAAGCAGCCACCGAAGAAGCGATACGCATATCTCAACAGCAATCGGTTCAAACCAATCAACATAATGACGATAATGTATCGGTTGCATACGCTTTGAGCTGGCTCTATATATATAATTTTAATTCTTCGTCTGCGACTGAGCACTTGTTACAATCTGGCAAAAGCGACCAATCGGAAGACATTCTCAGGCGCTGCATAATTCGCGCCAAAGAACATAATTTATGTTCATTATCACTTCATGCATCGTTAATGCTTGCAATGCACCTGTTCAATAATGATCAGCCTACGAATCAATTTTCTATTCCTTCTCATCATTGGTCACAATTGAATGCTCCATTTGAATCTTTTTTGCGATCGCCCAATGCTGAAAGCGTTGGACGTACTACCAACCAGCAAGGTCAAAATGTTATCGTGCCAACCATTTATCGAGATAATGAAATGGAGGATGTAACGAATGGACTCGCTTCTCGACATCTAATCTCTTCCGCTATTTGTGACAATCTTGGCTTCCCGGAAATGTCTTCATTGCAATCATCTGTTGCTGTCCATTGCAATCAACTTTCCACATCGGATACAAACATATCAATTAGCAATATTTGTAGTAATGCTCTTAATGGCTCTTGCAGAAAAACATTATTTTCTGCATTGCAGTCAAATGGATACTTTTTTTCGGATGATATATCTTCAATAAAAGCTGGAAAAGAAGGGAAGGATACCAGCGTCTTTAAGAAAATTATTGATGTCATTTCAACTTCAGAGACATTTTGCAACGCAAGTGAAAGCTCCGATGAAATGAAAGCTTTGTTTCTTCATGAGTGGTCCGTTCAAATGAACGATTTTGTCACAGCAAATGCCCTTTCTCACTATCTGAATTGTACTGCGCTGCGTTCCGACGAAAGAGCAATTCATGTCTTTTCCCAACATGCCTCCCGACTATCACGACAACGAAATTGGGCTGAAGCAAGAGAATATCTTGATATCGCATACAAAATGTGCAACTCTAATGAGCATTTAAAATATTACACCTGTCAGGTACTCTTAGATCGAGCAACGATGCAAATAGAAGAATGCCCCACACATCCTCTGAATTCCCTACCGTATATATTAGAGTGCTTGTCAATATCAGAGTCGCGGTCGATGATTTGCGAGCACGCAGCATCTCTTGCCCTTCTTGGCAGAGTCTTCCTACATATCGGATCGTACAAAAGGGCTAAGGCTTTGGTCTCATCTGCATTGCCAACGCTTTTTCAGCATGCGTCAATATTTATGCAAGGTCACGCATTGTTGGTACTTGCAAAGGCAAATTTGTATGAAGCTGATGGTAAGAATGATACGAGAAAGTGGAATCGGTTAATGCAAATAGCCTTATCCCAGCTGTCACAGGCTTTGGCATTGTTCAAGGAAATTGACGACTTCAAGAATACAAGAGAGATTTATTATCTACAGTCAATAATTTATCATGCGTTAGACGACTTTAAATCGAGGGACGACTCGGCATTACTATTTGAGAATATATCCTTACGAATGGCTGCGTAAATTTGGACGTTTTTTCTTGAAATAGCTCACCTCCATGACTGGTAGTCTCTGCTTAAATTAGACATCTTGATGTAAACCATCCGTGCTAGAATCAGATTTATCAATTTATTTATATTCTTCTTTATCTAAAGATGACTAGTGCTTAATGCGTATCTGATCTACCCCGCGCATCCTTACACCTTCCATATTTGCAGCATCACTCGACGATCTCGTTACAACAATCAGTTCCTGATCCACCCGTAGAGCTTGCAATATCAAACTCACCAATACTCTCCAGCAAGGCTTTCATCCGTCATTTGCGATCGGTGCGCGCTAGTTTAATATTTTGAAGTGAAGGGGACTGTATAAGAGGGCAATTCAAAACGCTAACACTTAAAAAAAAAACAAAAAACATGTCTATTATTCTATACCAATAACCCGCCGTGCCTTCTTCGAATTATTTGAGTCGTCCATTTCGTCTGATGCTGGTCTCTTACTGGTGTTTGATTCTGGTACAAGTTCTTCATCGCTACTCTCACCAAAAAGTTCGTTTTCATTCATTACTTTACCACTATCCTTCTTCTCGTTGTCATCAAGTGCTTCTTCTATTTCCAGTCCTTTGCTCGAATTTTTTTCGTTATCGTCATTGTCGTCACTATCAGAATCAGCAAATAGATCTTTGTCAACGACCGGTACAACTTCGTCGCCATCAATAAATTCCGGCATACTTCCTTTCTTGCCTTTCTTCGCCTTTTTCTGCGCATCGATCTCAGCTTGTTGACCCCAATTCGAAACGAGACTCTGCACTTTTTCCATTTTCGCTTTTGCTCTCGAGTCCATCTCCTCCTGTTTTTTTATTTCGGCTTCAATTTGAAGAGCCTTAAAATGTTCTTGTTTTTGAATTTGTAATTCGGTCTGCTTTCGTTGCAGATCACGAAGCTGTTCTGCATCATGTTCCTTTTTTAGTTCTACGAATCCCAACAAATTTGTGAGGTTGGCATCAAAAGTGAAATACACGGCATATTGAAAGTACATACCTTCATTCAAATGACTTTTTGCGCTTTCAATATTTGTTCTACATTGAGAAATAAAATTTACAAGAATGCTCCGTCCAACTGGCACTTTCTTTGTCTCATTCTTTGCCTTCATGAGGCCTTCGACAAACGTCATTGACTCAATTAAATGGTTGAGTGCCCTTCTGACTTCGGTACTTGTTCTCTTGATATGTCTACTCAACTTTTGTAATGTACAATTAGCTGCTGCCAGTTTCGTCATACACAAGTTATAGCGAAGCATATACTGTTGAGAGCTTTTAGGAGTTACTTCTGGATCACTTGCATCTCCGAGTGCTGCATTTAGAAATTCCATAGCTTTGTCATAATGATCATTTGCTGGTGCCGAACGAGTGTTGTTGTAACCCTCCAGGGTGCTAAGTTCATCAAGACAAAATTGAGTGCCCTGATCTAGAATACGTTCGAAAACACAAATACTCACCGGCCCCAATCATAATATGCGTAGGCAACGTAAAGCAATACATTATTCACATCTGAACTATCTTTGTTTGACTTGTCCTTTCTATCAAGGTAAGCTTGATACATCTGGAGCGATTCAGCGTGTCGTTGTTGTGCTAAATATATGTGACCTAGGTTAATCAACACGTCAGGGATATTGTCATTGCTGCTAGAACGGACAATATTGAACGCTTCTTTCGCACGGATGAGATCTCCCTTCTCTGCTAAGACTGTCCCCAATCCAAGGGCGGCATACAAATTTGAAGGGTCCTTAATCAAAATTCTCCTGCAAAAGTCAGCCGCATGTTGTAAATGTTTTGAATACTTGCTTCCTGCAGTTAAATTTGAAAAGTAAATATTACCCAACGACAGCTGACTGTACGTTGCAGTTGCATCACCGGCACTCGATAGATTATTGAAAATTTGTTGAGCTGGGGCCCAATCCAACAAGCTGGTATGAAGATTTCCGACTAATGTAAGAACACTATTGTTTTTCGGTTCAACTTTAATTGCACAACTTAACCACTGAGCGCACGCATTTAAATCGCCTAAATCTCGGCTGAGACATGCAAGCCGTAAGTATGAGTTCACGTAACTGGGGTGCTTCTTGAGTATTATTTTGTATAATTCCGCCGCGGCTCTAAATCTTTGCGCACTTTCTTGCAACTTTCTCGATGTTTAAACTTATAAGTTTTGCGCTGAACACATTAAAAACCAATAATAGAACTTACTCTTGCGACGTTAAGTGTAAGAGTGCTGTGAACCCAAAATCTATCGTCATCGTCCTTAAACAATTCCAAGTTGTTTGGCTCCGTCAGATCAGCTCCTTCAACATACTCAATATCCTTGGATTCCTTAAATTTAGAAGCAGCCCTTTTAAAATATTGCATGCTCTCTTCAAGTAGACCTAATTCTAGACACACTACTCCCACGTTCATGTACATGTTCGCGTCAAACTCTTTTCGATCAATTACTTTCTTGTAAAGCTTTAATGACAACTTAAACTCCTTTGCGCGTTGAAGTATGGATGCTTCTAAAAGAACATATTCAGGATCCTGCTGAGAGAGTTCCGTTGCCTTTTAACGACGAAGAGGGAGTTTTGTATGAGAGAGATCCAAATTGTGTCGGGAAAATTAAGTCTTTTGTATAAACCCACCTTTTTCAATAAGTTGAGAATTTTAGCGCGGTCTCCAACAAAGTTTTGATTCGCTAGAATGAGTGCTATCAACGCATGAGGTTCCGGAGAATTTGGTTGATGCTTACTTAAATTTTGAAGATGATTTATTGCCTTATTATACTTTTTCTCTTTCACAAAACATCTTGCGATAAGAAAAGAGAGACATGAGTAAGGTGACACGAGGAGATATTTAAAGGAGAGACAAAAAGCAAACTCTCTGAACTTACTGGGCAAGTCCCCATAGCGCGACTCGGTTAGGGTTTGCTTTTCCACTTAAATCAAGTGCCTTTAGCAAACATTTCTTCATACCAGTAAAATCTCTCCGACAATGCAATGCTTTGGCAAGAACAGTAAGTGCCTCCCCTTGTAATGCCGCATTTTTTGTACTTTGATAAGCGCTTTTGGCCAAATCTTCAACGCGATCATAGTCCTTCTTGTACACAAATATTTTTGATGACGCCTGCAATTCATATTTTGAAATAGTGCAGACATCTGCAAGTTGCACTGTGTTTAACTCATCATTCACACTCGCGACGATGGTATCAAAATCGTTCCCGATTCTTATATGGTCGCCTTTCGACAAGTTTCTTGACAAGTCTCCTCCATCGTCACATACAATTTCCTTTCCATTAACTTCCTTTACAGAAATGCGTTCTAATGCATTCCACTTTTGAAAGTAGAATTCACTCAACAATATTTGCGCCGAGGCGTTACTCGTATCCAATATGTTCGCCAAACTAAGAGTTTGTAATATGCGATTTACTTGATTCTGTTCGTCAGTAGAAGACAAGATATCCATTCCAATTCCTCTCATCTCTAATACTGACTTGGAAACAAGCGCGACAACATTTTCTTTGTGATAATGTATGGCCCGTGAAAAGCCATAAATGGCCCGATCCACTTGCCCTAGCTTCGCGAGCGTAAGAGAGTAAAGAGTCAGTATCCCGCTAAATACGACAGGATGAGAACGACCACCCCCGTACAATCGCGCAGCACTCTCGAATTGTTTCATAGCATTATGATAATTTTGTTGATGATACATGGCACAGCCGATACCTAAAATAGCACATAGCACATACTTCCCAACTTCCTTCTGCACGGTGCTGAGCCAAAATACGGCACTGCTATAATCCGGCGTAGAATTGGTCAATGGTATAATTGCCTTAGATATATGCACAATGGGATGAAAGATGTTAATCTTCGATGCAAACTGAACATGATGAGTAGCATTTGCCCGAAGTTCATCGGCATCAGCTCCATTGGGATCCTCCGAGACACAGGAGCACATGGTATACAAAATCCCCATACTAGCATGAAGACGAACGACGTCAGCATCATCCTGCTGCGTACTTTCTGCCAATTTAAGACCCGCTTCCATAACCTGACGTGCATGACGTAGATTGTACAAACTGTACAAACTGGCACATGAATTATACACCGCCAAACTCGCCTTCTCCTCCTCCAGTATCGGCAACAGCTTAGAGGGTGGAATTTGCGGCAGTTCCTGCGAGAATATTTCTATAAACTCTAGTGAGGAGGCAATGGGAATGTTTAACGAGAATCGATTGTCGTGTATGGATTGGGCAGTTGGCAAATTAAGGATCTGTGCAATGCTCTTTCCGTTCACCTGCTGCGAACTGCCGGAGGATGAAGATGGATTCAATCCGTTTCCGTTACTCATAGCTTCTCGTCCCACGGCGGAGGATGATGCTGTGTCGATCATTTGTATGGTGATGGTTTCTTGGTTATTGGTAACTATGGGTTACGTACAGGGTTGATCGATGTCAGGATACTTATTCGAGAGTATATATTATGATACCGTATATGATTATATGATATATGATACTATATATGATATACGTGTGCTGTTTGGTGTGTTTGGTGTGTTTGGTGTTTTAGTGGATACCGGTATTTTGATTCGATCGATCT
>Ga0209092_10001261_pt1 | contig 25132 bp, 13 predicted proteins | sample FraStrMetagenome_FD_187446 | JGI IMG/M metagenome (GOLD analysis project Ga0209092, IMG submission 187446) | Marine eukaryotic phytoplankton communities from Arctic Ocean - Fram Strait ARC3M Metagenome (SPAdes) (version 2) | ecosystem: Environmental > Aquatic > Marine > Oceanic | place: Fram... | reverse complement strand
CATCTACATACGCGGGAAGAAGGAGAAAATTTAGTAAAACGAGTTGAAAATATTTCGGTTGTTTCCCGGCTCTTCAATCGTGTAAGGACTTACCATTGCTAGGCCAGTCACCAAACGAACAAGGATTTTTTTCATTTTCCCTTCGTCCTTGGCAATTGCTTCCTTTCCCATTGCCCCTTGTGGACCGCTTTTTGATTTTCCAGAAGAGGTTTTTGAATCACGCGACTGATCTGATGAAGCATCATCCTCCACTACTGACGGCTGATTCTTTTGCTGATAATAAGCCGCTTCTAATTTCGATGGTGGTAGAATTTCAGATTTTCCATTGTGTCTTTGACGTAGCATGGTTTGTCTCCGTTCTTTCCTTGATTCAATGTAATGTTGTGACGTACAAAAGAAGTACTTTGACGGCTATTAATCCAATATATTTTATAATAATAATTTCAGTCATTGGTAAAAAGTAATTCTCCACCATCCGGTAGCATGAAGAATGTTCATTTATATTTCTAATTAATTGTGCTACGCTATAGTACAGTAAGTATGCATATGTATCGTAATACATTTCCTGCGAGAGAACAAATAAAGCGAATGAAGAGTTTTCCCGTGTACCAAATGTATCGTATGTAAAACGTACTATCATAGAACCTATAGATATTATTATGGAGAACTTACGAATGAATAGATTGCACGAGTCGTTTTCATGTGGATTCGCACGACTAAAAAATCTTTTTGGAAAAAAAAAAAAAAGAGCAAGAACCTCACAGGATGCTGGATGTGAAATAAAATAGTATATTGAAAAGTGAATAGTGCACTGCCGATCTAAATTGTAAGAGCTTATTCTTATCAAAGGATTGAAAATATTGAATTTCATTAATTCTGCTGCATTCATTCTTGATCTTATTACAAATCAAATTGTGTTAATGCCATTGCAAAAGCTTGAAATGCATTGAATGGTCCCCTAAGGAATATTGAGAGACAGGAATAAGACGCAAGAATGCAGTTACAAATAGAAAAACCGTATTACTTTACGTACTTATAGTCCAGATGAAAGGAATCTTCACCAATTTTGCCAAATTGTGCTGCCAAACCTCCATCATCAACGTCCTCTATTTGCATATTTTTCACGGAAGGCGTAGAAACTCTTCCCCCAAAATTTAGTCTGTATTGACCTCCATCATAAAAGGGTTCTTTAGTCTTTAGATATTTAGCAGTTTCTGACAATTCTAGGGAAGAATTAGGAATTGTCTGTCCGTTTTCATCGGTTGGTGCAAGAAGAACTGAACATTTTCTTGGCGGCTGCCCTTCTTTCCACTGCTGCACGAATGTCGGTATGTCATAAATGAAACTAGCCAATATATCTTCTCCACTGGCATTCCATAGAGAGTATATGGCTTCATTATGCCTTTTTGTACTCTTTGTAATAGATTGGAGTTGGCTTTGTTTTATACGTGTGCGCTGAAGCGTGCCAATGAAATGCCCAGATTTCTTGCTCAAGTTACTACTAAACTGGCCTGCAGCACGGGTAACATCATAAAAGAAATACGTGGGATATGCCGTGAGAAGCTGTTTTTCAGCGATTATTGCGGTCTGATCAGAGCCCATTTGAAAGGAAAGCGTATACCTTTGCCTCGAAGTAGTTTTTAGTGGGATCGATTTAGTTGAGGCTAAAGTGTCATAATTTGATCTAATTTTCTCATTCTGGTACTTTTTCTTTATTCCGTTCCCGCGGTGAATTATACATTGAACAAAACCTGACGGAGACCGATCCTTATATTCAGGTATCGAAAATATAGATGGGGGCCTTTCAATTGAAACTTTTTGCTTTTTAAATGGGGTGAATGTTTTTTTGTTTTCCTGGAGTACTAATTCTTTGGAATTGTGGAAATTTTTTATTGAATTGAATGTAATGATTTCTTCCTGATAATTGCTATCTTTCATTGTCTCTATTAAGAATCGAAACCGATTTGCCAATATATTTAAAAACAAAAATTTGAAAACGAAATCGTGACAATGATGTTGTTAAAAACTCCTAATTCTAACATTTTTATTTCATTGAATATACAGATTTGAAATCGAATTTGAATTTTGAATCGATCTAAAAATAGAATCGAAGATTTTTGTAGCTAGGTGAGATAAAATTAAAGTAATGCCATAGTCTATGAGAAATTCAAACTTGCTATCATGACAGAATTTAACCGTCAGAATCCATTATTCGAAAGGGCAAGAATACCCTTCGAAGTTCTTCATATAGGTAACTTAACAACATCCAATGCAAATGGTATAAGTCTCCATACCGAAAAGAAAGTACAGCATTTTACATTACGAATATTAGAAGGTCGCCGTCCGATACCTAATCAACAGCATGTTGGTACTGAACGGGCGATCAGATTAGAAATTTCTGATGAGTGCTCTCATTTTCATAGAAAATCAAAATTATTTCCTACTGCAAATAATTTTACTCAAAATCTTAAGTTGCCAGCTACACCCTATCATGGCAATAGATCATTTAGTGATGTGAACCAAAGTCTAGGCAATAACAACCCTCCAATTATGATGCAGAAGCAACCAATGTTTTCTGCTCAAGACGAGAAACGCCCTGCTTCAGGTGCTTACTCAGGTCCTGTACATTTATATGAGCTAGAAGTTGGTGAGACTGACTTTTGTGAGTTGAGACGAGACTTAGCCCTACTGGTGGACTTTCAAGATTTTGCTTCATCTTTTATTACATTATTACAGTTTTGTGATCTGGGCGACGTACTAGAAAGTGAAGGAAATGAGGAAGATGACATGACATGCCAAACCGGATATTATAACCAAAATTATCATGCTAATCATAAAGAAGATTCTACGCCAAATCAAAACACTCCATTTTCGCCTTTCATTCAAAAAGAGAAAAATTATCAGAAATCTTACTACTCTTGTCGATTAGAAATAACCCCTGCACATCAGAATAAAACCTCATATCCTCAAAAAACGACTCAAAATTTCAAATCAAATACTTCTAAGTTTTCTATTGTTGAGTCAAACCAGTTTCGTGAACTAGCCCATCTTTCATTGAATTTAAATCATGGGACAGACTCTTCTATTAGGTCTTACTTATCAGCTCGTTTGGCACAGGCAATGAGTCAAAATGGAAACTTGAAGGAGCGTCTGCAAAATATCACCCACCAGGCTAATGCAGCAGAAATATCTTCAAAAGAGGTCAATAAAAAATTGAATGATATGATGCTCTCTTCTGAAACCGAAAAACGTGAACTCAAGCTAGAATGGGGAGAACGCACACAAAAAGACTTGAGGGCATGGGAAGAAAAATACAAAAAGCTCGAATTTGAAAAAGAAGAAGAAAAGACAAAGCTTGCCCAAGGTCATGATAAGCTAATAGAATTATTGCGCAATAAACTGTTGAGAACTGAAAAAGAAAGAGACGATTTAAATCATCAAAGAATAGGTCTTGAATCACAAGTTGAAAAATTACAAAATACAGTTCAGTTAAGAGATGATACTGTCGGAACTTTAAAGGATAGTTTAGGATCTCTCCGTAGTCAATTTTCTGTTCTCGAGGAAGACAGTAAATTGATTGGAAAAAAACTGCATCAAAAAGAATTACAAGTTGCTGCTCTAGAACAATCCAATGAAAGCCAAGAAAAAGTAATAAACCAATTAGAGGCTTTAAGAAATGCAGCTCAAGATTCAACATCTCAAGCTCGATTATCTGTGGATAAACAGACAGTTCAGATAACTGAATTGAAAAGTCGACTATCAGAGTGTGAATTAAGAGAAAAAAAGACAGAAGAAATATTGTGTAAATTTCAGCAAGATAGAACAGAAATGAAAGCAAAACTCAATCGATTTATTCAAATATTGAAAAAGCAGGAAGAAGCCGTTGTTGAGAAAGAAAAAGAAATATCTAGTTTGGAAGAAAATATAGCAATAGCCACAAGAAATGAAAAAACGACCAGAGAGGAAAAGGAAAGTAAAGAAAGAGAAGTGAATGAACTACATGACAAAATAGGAGATTTAAATAAATCACTTGAAAGTAATCAACAAGTTATCAGCTGGCTCAATAAAGAAGTAAATGAAGCTCAATTAGGGAGGAACACAAGGCCACATCCTTATAAAGCGAACTCAAACACTTTGAACAAATCAAATATAGTCCATTTTTCATCAAATAAAGAGAATCATTATCCTCTTTCTTCTTCCAAAACTCCTTATCCGTCAACTTACATCACTCAAAAAGTCAAGGATTCCCCACATTTTAAGTCTGCATCAAAAGAAAATTACAGTTTTCCACGCACAACCTGCCCTATTCCATCTAGATTTTCGGGCAGTCTGAACAACAAAAATGAAAGGAATTAAAAACGTTTGTGATTTGAATCACAGCCTTGGGAACTTGTTTTGTTGATAGTCAATACAAGCATCACCTTTTCAATACAGTTGATAGCTAGATTAATTTAGAAGCATTCTTTTCAATTGAACGCTACATTATGAAGTGCAAAGATGAGTAAAGATCCTATCATTTGCTGTCTAAAAGTACATTCATTTATGTTATATTCGAAAGAAGAAAGTCTGATATTTTTAAAATATTACGTAAAAATTTTACTGAGTCCACTTGCTAATATTCAAATTAAGTGATAAATTTATTGAACTTTTGAATCATACTTTTTGAGTGCTCTCGTTCAAAGACCATCCCCCACTCGCGATCAAATCAGTCTTTGTATCTATTGCAAGTTCTCTAACAGTAGTGCATATAAAAAAAGCTCCACAAGTTCTCACAGTTCGCGGTACAACACCTCTAAAAAATGCTTGAAAGCCTTCATTTTTGTATAGCTTTTGTGCTGCCACACGTGTGGATGTATATTCACGTGATTCAATGTCTGCTTGTACCATTGTCTTAACAGTATCAATTGGATGGGTGACAAGAGCTGCAGCAGTTCCAGCTAAACATGCACCAATGATATTTGCTGCAAGAGGCCTTTCTTCAAATTTATCGATTTCGTTCAAGTGATTTGTTACAACCGGAGACAAACCCAAATAACCTGCAGTATAAATTGACTCTCTCCAAGCACAAGCCGTAAAACCTCGTAAAAGCCCTCCGACTCCATACTGCTCCATGACATGCTTTATTGTTTGATGAGGATTCAAAGATAGTTTTTGTTGCTGAATTGTGGTTAAATCGACAGGGCTATATACAATGGCACTTATCGCACCAGCACCTGCAGATGTACTCATTACTTCAGCATCTGATAGGTTGCGAGTCTCACCTCGTAAGACAAGTTTCTGCAAGAATCCATTAATCATGAATTGTAGAGCAGTAATGGGAGCTACAGTACCTGCCTGTACTGCAACTCCTCTGTACCAACCTGCTGGAGAGATAGGTAGAGCACGACCTTCTTGAAGACAAAACTTGTACGTTAAAACGGGCATTTGTACACATGTTTCAAGGGCTCCAGCAATGGATCCAACCGCGAGGTTTTCAGAAACAGAGAGTGGGTGTCTAACTCTATCACTGGTTTTCACAGGGGACATATTGATTATTTTCTAAGCTCTTTGAATCCTGAAGTGTAAAAATGGCTTGAATAAAAAGCACCCAACGTAGTGAGCATTAAGTTCAACAAGTGGTGTGGTTCCCAGAAAGTATGCATTGTAATCAAAAATATCTCCATACCTCAAAAAGCAAACTCTTCAATTTTATTTTGTGCCTGCTCAGTTAGTAGGAGAGAAAATCGCAGTGTGGTTTGAGATTAGAAGATAGTTTAACAAAAGTTATTCGAACTTTTGATTGAAGGCCATTTTGAATTGTTCTCACTTTAATTGATTCGTCCTAAAGATGAAAAGATTTGATAAATAAGAAAATGTGAAAAGGGCATAAGGTTGAATTAGTTAACTAACTACTCAAGTAAAATCCGATTTTACGTACACCTATACCAGAGAGTACTTAGATTATACAATAGCTTCAACCTTTAATGGGAAAGAATTCTATTTTCATTAGAGGTCGTGAAGAATCATGACGTCATTAAACTTTCAATGAATATAATGTAGGATATGCATATTGGTACCGCAACTATTGCAAAAAAAAAACAAGTGAAATAGGGAAAATCCCATCCTTGGGTCGATTTAAAACTGGCCTGGAGACCCCTCTAAGGGGAGATAGTGCCCAATCAACATGTCATTATTTACTCATCAGAAATGAACTCCTTCTCTTTCCAGGAGCAATAGAAATGATGATATGTTCAATTCATCAATAGATGCGTATTGTGAATTTTACAGTCCAAAAAGAATGAAAAATCGTCAAATGACCTTATCATGATACCATACACCAAAACAAAACAAATTTTGGGTTTTTTTGCGTGTATTACAGCCTGGGAAAAGCTTGTATCCAACAAGAGTAAATAGATATATTACAACACAATATCTACATGTAAAATAATATAATATTACTAGATTGACTCAATTGACGGGTCATGCAGATCAAGAATAGAAGCCCATACAAATAATTTAAATTGCAATTCAGTTTTATTGTATATGTAAATGTTTAGAACATACCTGCAGAGAATCTAAACACACTCTAGTCCTCTACTTTGGACTTAATGCTATAAAATTATAATTAAATGAAATAAAAAAATTCCTCATTTTTATGAATTTCAATCACAAGGTCCATATTCTCCAGAACACAATTTTTCCATCATTTTCATAGTCATTGTCAGCATCAATTTCCTTCACAGGGACATTGTGCCTTATGCACAGACTTGGAATAGATTAAACTAACATAAAGTTGAAAGGATGATAACTATGAGCTCTTTTAATATTACTTATTTCGTAAATAAGTTAACATATAGAACATATTAATCGCATACTGGAAACCGCACATTTTCCACAGTGAGGGCATCTTCCATCTGCTGTTGGCCAGACAGATGGCAGATGATCTCTTATCACATATGTTGCATTAACAGCTGGCTTCCTTGTGAAGAGGAAGACTTTGATGATTAGTTTTCATTTGAATTAATGCCACACATGAGTCGCAACATACTGTCTTGATATTTGACTATTGATTTCCAAACTAGCTTTTCAATCTAACTATTAAAGTTGCAGCTAGATCTTTATTTATGTACTTACACCTAATTATCTAGTACTAAATTAGCCGGAACATAAACTATATATTGCAATTGCCTTCATTTTAAGGATGCACCCTTGCTCATTTGATTCTCACTAATCAATTGAGATCCTTGTCAAATAGATTAAAATGTAGCAGTCAGTAATTGAGACCCAGTACATAATAGTCTGGAAGATGCAAACTCTATGAGGTCAATGATTGGTATAGTTGATGTGGTCTTGTCTTTTGGATGTCATCATTTTATTGTTTCAAAACACTTAGTAGAAAGTCCTAAGTAAAGAGCTAGTAGTGTGTATATAGAACCTCTACTTGTATGTTCGAAGTACTTACATTTAAAATAAAGTCTATTTGCAATTGCTATATCTTTTGGAGTTCACCTTGTGAAACTTTATAATGAGAAAATACCAAAGCAGTGGAGATTTCAAGCTTGGCATCATATATAGATAGTGCAATTTTAATCACCATTCACAAAAACTCACAATTTTCACTCCTTCTAAAAAACTCCTTTTCAAAGTGATTTTTGAACACGTGCAATTGCATCAACAAAGAAAGATGTCAAGGAGCAAAATGTATCCCAAAACAAACCTAATTGTTGCTACAGAATCTTTCAACCTACATGATTCAGTAGTGTGTCCCTTGTACAATGTAGAAGATGAGACGTGGGATCATGTTTTTCAATTCAACTCAAAAACTGCAAAATTTTTCAGAATGAAAGCAACAACTGCACTAAAAAGACGACCCTCTGATCTATGAAGGAAATCATTGAAAAAGACCTGATGGAACAGGTGATATTTTTGGCATGTGACATTTGAATACAATCGTTTCTTCATTTGGGAAAGACTAGCTCGAGGGACCCTCACCATATCACGGATCGAAAAGAGAAGTTCGTTGTGAGTCAAGCTACATGGATCATCTTAATTTTTTTTGTGACGAATATATCATGTGGGAATATGACCACAGTGCTTTGGGTGACTTTTTCTTCATCCACGGTAGATCCTTGTGCTCCCAGGTAAATATAAGAGTCGTCAAAAAAGGACAAGAAACATTTTTTGCGTACGGGTCGAGTTGCGATTATGTCCAGTATGATTAAATAAGTGTTTCTCTTTCGGCAAGAAACTGTATGCTACAGTGACATGTGTCCATAATCTCCATGTAAGATAAATATTTAATTTTTTGTGCATTTCCTAGGTTTTTCCCTATTTCTTCATTCTGCAAACGATTTTGTTTTATTTTCCTATGGGCTTATATGTTTGGCCAACCTTTTATAATTCTTATTTCTTGTATTGTAAGATTACTCTGAATGCAAAAGATTGAGATAAAAGCATTCTTTTGAACGTGCTTATTGTGATAATTTTTAAAATAATGTAAGTAACAAATGTGAGTTGCACACAAAAAGTAAAAATGCTACATTAGCAATTTAGATGAGTTTATTTTAATTGATTCCACCAGAACTCCAAATGTGTCGCACGAATTATAACATTAAGACGTAATTGGTGGGAATCCAACCCCGGTCAACAAAATCATCTCATCCCTCAACATTTTGCATTCAAAGTTGCAAATATTATTTTAGCTCTAAAACTATGACATCAATTGAACATCGGATTTCTAGGAAACAAAGTTGGAATGGAAGTTTTTGGATCGTCGCAAAAGAAGAGCCAAGACAAGTAATGTTCATGGTAAGTTTGGAAACAATAAAAATTGGAATTAGTAGATATGATTTTTAAATATGTTGTTCTATGAGAACAACTTATCAGGCTAGGTAGATAATATTAAGTGTTCAAGATTACAATCGCAAAGAAAGCAGGTTGGATTGATTTTGATTCGTATCAGATTTACCATTAGTTTTGGAGAAGTTAGCCGCGAGTTAGACAAATGGATAATGTGACGTCCCCCCGTGGAAGCATTAATTTAGTATCTTGAGTTGAATCGATCAATATGACACTCCTTGATTTGAGAGGAATCTGCTGTATGATGGTACTTTTGTTGAAGAATCCTATGAGGACGTCATTCAATTAGCTGTACTACACGAAATACTTTTAATTTACAACTGAACAAATGAAAATAAGCACGCTGGCCTGGTGCACGTTGTTTGGAAATCAGCAGTCAAATTGAAGTAAACAAAAAAATGTGAAATTTCTGTGGTATATGAATATGTATTATAAAATAAATTCAAATAGTTGGTATGGTTTATGCATAGCAGATTGATGTCAATCATTTGTTTCTCAAAATATGATCGGTCTATTATCCACAACTGCTCATTGACGTCAACTTTGAACATTCATTTTCCTCTTCGGCTTCCACGTAAGGCTTTCCAGTTTTCATACGTGTTGTCTCTCATTTTCTAAACACGTAACCTTTTCCTTAGCTTCCTTGACATCCTCCTCGATGTGACATGAGATACGTAAGCTGTCCTTTTCTAAGTACTATAATCTCTACTTACGAGTATATAAGCGTTCAAGAGAACACCGACTTGAAAAAGAACAAATGCATTTTTTCTATTTCTATTCAACTTGATGCAAATACAAATGAGGGTGTCACACGAATAAGGTTACTTTGTAACATTATATATTGAGTTGCACATACGTCTCATTTATTGCAAGGATGTATTTTCACTGTTATCCTTCGAATTTCTCCATCAAGGAGGAAATCCATTTGTTACGTAGAAAGCCTACGAAAGATTGATTCGAATTTGAGGGAGATTGACGTCATCTGCATTCCAAAGCATTTTGCTGTTATGTGCATGCTTCCCTTTTTCGAATCGCCAGATGCCGTTCTTAGGAAATATCTTTTTCATTTAACGTTGAGAGTCTACTTAAATTAGTACCAAAAACACCCATCATAGTAAATGAATATCAAACTCATGTTTGGTTTAGGCCATCGTAAAAGACAGGGAAAATTCCGACCAGCAATCACATAGTTTATCATTTGAGATTAGAAATAAATCATGTTGGTTGCAGCTCTCAGACCGCGAATTCTTCTTGGAAACAAAAACGGGCTTCTCTCCAAACGCATGTTTGCTTCCAGGCCTGAAGTACAAACAGAACAAGAAGGAGTATTGGCTTTGATTTTGGGCAAACCTGGTAAGTTGTTCTATGAAAGCAACTTGAAGTTTCTTCCTCGAATAACAATTGATGACATTCGACTCATCACTTTTCGGAAACTAATTCATTAATGCAGGAGGAGGAAAAGGAACCATCTCTAATAAAATATTTGCTGATTTTCCAGAATTTCAACATTTGTCCACCGGAGATATTTTACGACGTCACGTAAGAGAACAGACACCTATTGGAACTGAGGCCAAGACCTATATGGATTCAGGAAATTTAGTACCTGACGATTTGATTATTCGACTTGTCACTGAAGATGCCATCGAGCATTTACATCAAGGCGGGTCCATGTTATTGGATGGTTTCCCAAGAACCTTGGAGCAAGCTAAAGCCTTGGATAAAGTGATGGAGGTAGATCTAGTAATCAATTTGGATATTCCCACAGAGACCATAGTGGAAAGAATTTCAGATAGGTAAGCTTTGAGATGAATCATACAATATCAATGAATTTGTTTCTTGAAATTTCTCATCAATGCTATTTTTCCGAATTTAAATAGATGGATCCATCCAGCCTCGGGAAGAGTTTATTCCTATTCTTACAGACCTCCCAAGGTTTATGGGAAAGATGATATAACTGGTGAAGATCTTATTCAAAGAGAAGATGATAAACCAGAATCTGTTCGCAGACGGTTGGACTTGTATACGGAGGTAGGCAAATTATTATACATGGAACATTTTCTCTAATACTATTATCACCTTTGACTCACATGCATGATCAAATTTTCTTTGATAGACTACTGAACCATTAGTTGATTTTTATAAAGAAATCACAACTTTGAAAACTTTCCAAGGGAACAAGAGCGATGTTATATACGAGGATCTTAAGGTTTGGCTGGAAGACAAATTGCCACTCGATAATTGGGCAGTTGTAAGCAAATAAAAGTCTCACTCATTGACATTCATGAGCATGACTTACACCCAGGTACAACAAGACAAAAGTACACATGTATTATATCATTCACACATGTATAAAGGATAACAATATAGGATTCATTGCAAATATTACAAAAAACATCGTTCATAGACTTGATTCAATGGCTTTGCTTAAAAATAAATAAGACATTTTTTAATGGTCAATGAGGGATATTGAAAATCTTATCTATTGGGAATTCGGAAGGCATAAAAAGTGAGACATTCTGAGCTTTCGAAAGGCTAAAAAGAAGATACCTTTTCTGACACAAAATGACACTTTCATCGATACTTCAACAATTAATCAAGTCCACGTTATTTTTTATATACCAGATATTTGTTTGCAGAATAAAAAATGTAGAAACGTCCTGCACAAAGACAGTGACATTGGAGGAAATCACTTCTATTTTTTCACCGTAACACGAGATACCACAATGAATATCGAATGCAAGTCATATTAAAGTCTTGGACCAGATAGATTATGTCTGCTTGGATGGAAGAAACTTAATTGAAATCGGGAAATCGATTTCGATGATATCATTCCCATTTGTTTCTAAAAGACTTACTTTTGAAAACTTTTTATGTCATACTTTCACTTATTATCACATTCGCATCCATCAAATGTATTATCAAGATAAAACTAAACATTATGTAAAATTGTACATGAAATTAAAAATAATGTAGCTCTTACAAATCTGAAAGGTTTGAATTACAATTTTACATCCGAATAGATCTTTCAAACAAATGAGTAATAATTAATCTTGTGCATCATATCTTCGCACAAGATACCACACGAAATTAGCCCAATAATCTGCTCTTATGTGCTAAATTAATAAAACAAAGATTGGAGCATGCTATACTCTAATAAATCTTTTCGAAGAACCAGTTAGTTTCTTTAATTATCACTATCTGCTTATGTTGACTAGGTCTATTCGACACTCAATAACAAAAAATGAGAGGTTTATCGTGCCAATGAAAAAATGACGTTGAGAGGAAAATTACATCAGTTAAAAGATCAAATCTCCTTATCAAGGACATTTTAAGTGAGTAACAAGAATGGATCAATTCTCAAGATCCAACTTCTGTAAGAATCAAATATGTCTTCAAGCAAGATATTATGAGCTGTGATGAGGATACTCGTGACGAGACTGATGATCAGTTAGATGTAAGGGAAAGGATTTAAGCTTGGTGATCATCTGAAAAGACATTTCATTGCTAATGTGAACGACGTGACGGAGTCATCGTATTATCTTTCTTATGGTGATACCAGTGATGAAGAATGTACTGATCCATCAGATCGTACATATAGAAGGATGTCATCTGCAATAACTACTAACCTTTTCTTCATTGATACAAAAACGAAAATGCTTGAAATTAAAGCGAGTCAACAGGTCCAATATGCCTTTAGCTCAAATTGCCCAGAAAATAATGAAAAACTAATACATCAAATTCAAAGAAAGAGATCAAGAGGAAAATGTAGGATTAGGTAAACAGATTTAATGAGCACATAGTCTATAAAATCATTAAAGGCCATTGTCCTATGAAGGGTAGCGAGAGACACGCGAAGAAAAGAAGTCGGAATGAATCTCTGCAAGCCTTGAAAGCTTTTGTTGATAAAAACGGTCTATTTAAAAAAATATATATCAAAGAAAGAAAGGGTGAAACAATCAAAAGCGAGATCAAATTGATCTTCTTCACTCAATAGAAATTGCATGCGAACCAATCAATTTGAATCATCAAAGCTGGGCATAAATGTACCAAATTTTAGTCAAGTACAAAAAGAATTTGTTCAATTTTTTACAGGTGGTTTCTCCTCGAATCAAAACCGATTCTCAACAAGAGAAAATCAATAAATGCCTCTCTTAAAAAAATCGGTAGTAATACAGGTATTCTATTACAAACAATGCATCTGCCAGTTAATTTCTGTTCTTCACCCTGCCAATGTTCCTTTCTATTGTTTCGACAGTTTCCCATAATTCGTGTGTACAAAAGAAAATCGTACTTTGCCCCTATACCGTAGGAACGCTTTGATTAACTGATCTAGATGGGCATATTGATATCGCCTTCAACTTATCTCCAATTGTTGACTACATCAATATTCTTGTCTTATGTTTTCTGCGCGAAAGCTCTAGTGCCCGAACCTCTCCGACAAAAGGAACTGAAACATGGTATTTGTCTGGAATCTGATCTTTTGTGAAAATCACAACTAAAAAAAAAAGACGTTGGTTATGTTAGAACAGGATGTTTTAATAAGTACTACATTGATTATATTAGTTTCATAAATATAGACTGTTATTTTACTCATCTTGTGAATCATTATATGTAATTGCACAAATAAATAGTGGAGCGAAGAGCAACTAAAGGCTAGTAACGATCATGTTGCATTTTTATTCCAATTACTTCATCCTTTCCAGTCGGACTTTTAAATATCAAACGAATCTGATCCGTTGCCATTAACGAAACCTTTCATCAAATTCAAGTATATGATAAAGAAGTATTTGTTGCATTGAAACATTGGAAATCATGTCTATCCAGAATACGTTTGGTGTCAAAAAAACATTCGTTTCTTCTCTTCAATGGTCAGAGTCTCAAAAATCAGATCAATGAAAATCAAACTGAATTACTCTTTCTTTAAATCATCTTTCTTCTTTGGAGGGGCCATCACCATCGAAGTCAAAATAAACGTCCATAAACCTGTCAACACCATTACAACGATACTCGAATACGTGCCCTGAATATCCTCTTTCACCAGTTCCTGCTTTCCTACTAAACCTTGTGCATGCATCTGTAAAAATTCAAACACACTAGCATCGAAATCAATTTTATCCAACCAGCCAGTGGTAGTTGCACCTAGCATCATACTGGTGATACCAATAGGCACGTTGCTCATCAATGACGATAAATAATGTGTGGGCCATCCGAACACAAAAAGGCATGTTAGCATATGTCCCATAGGAATGTACATCATGTAATAGATAGAATAAATGGAGGAGGGGGGAAATCCCATAGGTTCAAAAGTATCTAACGAGAATGAATATCCAGTCAAAAAGAGGATATTTGATATGACTCCAACAGCCCCAAAACGCATTTGTTGCGGGATTGTATGTAGTGAACTATGGAGCAAGCGGATTGAAGAATCTTTTGTTTTTTCGTCATCTTGATGACCTTGTTGTATTTCGACTCCTGACATAACGTTGCAGTTGTTGTTTGAATTCTATTGTTATCCTCGCTTGAGATGAAGAGCAATGAGAATATAACATATAAGAAATCAAATCTAATTAATAATAATCATCATTTTGTTCGCACGTAGGCTACCATATTTATATTTAAAATGCGGTATGGTAACCTACAATGTTTTGTCATCATGCACTGTTGCTGTTCGGTACCGTATCTCTATAGTATGAAATTATTATCAAAGCTGAAAATCCAAAATTGGAAAATGGAAATGTTTTTGACGTGATAAAGATAGGGTGAAAGCACGATTATCAAACGACTGCAAGCACTTCAATTTTGTGACCCTTCTATATTTTTGTTTGCATTTTCATTATCTTCCTTTATCGTATCAAATGTTGAGGGTTCAAGTTTTTTTATTTGAATATGTAGCACCTTTCCTTGCCTTCTAGATATCGAATGCGATTCTTTAATTAGTAGCCGTGTAAAATCGATTGTGGTCTATAAAAAAATGTAATGGTCTAATCCATCATCATGTATAGTAGCATTAGTAGTTAGTAAGAAAGAGATAAATTAGCATTTTCCATTGGAAAAATAAGACTAATCATTGATACTCAGATTAAGTCTCTACTTTGATGATTCTTTTCGCTTTAGTGCAGAAGTTTTTTCGCATTCATCCTTCATAACAATAATTAGATGCTCAACTAAGATTTTTTCGCTGTCATTTTCATTGAAAAAATTATCTGAACTTGTATACTTAGTTGGTAATGATTTCTTTTTATTGAACGGGACAGCAAATTCGCCTTGGAATGATACTAGATTCGTAAGATGAATGTGTTTCCCAAACTTAAACTCGTTTTATAATCTTCAATACAGTATAGATTTTGCCAAGACAAATGATTTATTGCTGATAGAGATATTTTCTTAAAGTCATTCTTAGTAATTATTATGATATTTAGACATAAATAAAATAGTAGTCCTTATCACAATATAAACATGACAAGGTCCTCCATTTATGAAACACTTCCTATGTAGTACCTATGTCAATGATAGAAAAGCATCATCCCGCTGGAAGACAATGATCACAAATAAAGATTGCCACTTGTAGATTCAATCCAATATTTGTGGAAAGAATTTCTCTGTGCTTGGGCTTAACTTTCCATGAAATAGCATGAGCTGAAACTTAAATTTTCCAGACTTACAAGAACAATCAATGCCGGCATAGGTTAAAATATTATTAGATATGACCGAAGGCGCTCTAATGATAATGCAGAAGACGAAAATTGAATGGAAATTAATTTATATGACATGGAGTGCTTTGAATCAAAAAAGTTTTGCCTTGGCTTTGGTTTATTTGACTAATTTTTTGTTCATTGTTGGGAAAAGAATTATAAGAAAAGATCACAAAAAAAATCTAGATATCTTCTTATATAATTTTTAATTGCGTTATTTATTCTTAGTGCAATGTCAAGTATTCAGGGTCTCCTCTGAGAGAAAGCTTGTATAAAATCTGATTTATTTCTTGTTCGTGCTCTAATTCTGATTGGACTGAGTGAGTTGAAAAGACTTATGTCTTGGTTTGAGTACCGCAGTATCAGGACGAGGGACATCACTTAAAGTGAAAGCCTATGAAAGCTCGTCTATCGCAAACTTTCTTGCATTATTTGAAGTTGGCAGAATTATTTCTGAGATGAAAGATTGAAATTTGAAAGCTCTTAATCTCATATGAATTGTGATAAATCTGTGAACTCTTCTAACGGAATGACCGCCGCGAGGTAGCTGGTTATAAAAGTTGTGAAAAGTTGGCCGTATTTTGTTAATTGAATTTGTTTATATGTTTCTTCCGTCGCCGGACCAAATTGAACACCGGACTCCTCACCTTGTCCAAAATCGTTGTCATTTCTCTGTGAGGAATCAGGTCGTCCACTGTAAGAATCAAATGGGTCGACGGATGGTCTGTACTCCTCATCGTCCCCTCCAAAAATTCCAGCGAATAAACCTCCAAATGCATTTTTCATCTCGTTCCTTTCAAAATTAGACTCTCTTCCCTCATTTTCCATGAAGTTGTTAAATGCAGAATTTATTTGTTTCTCTTCGCCTCTTGAACCATCGAATGAAGTATCTTGGTTGAAAAAACTTGTAATTTTTGTAAATGGGTTATTGTCTTGAGGAGCGTTCCTCTGTTGAGGACTATTAGTCCCAAGCATTGATCCATTAGCATTTGAAGGATTTGAAAACTGATTATTTCCAGCACCTGAAGAAGAAAAGCCTCCAGGCCTGGTCAGTCCTGGACTACTGCCTCCTCGTGATGAAGCGAAACCTCCTGGAACATTTGGTTGTCCTAAACCTGGTACACCATCTGCTGTAAGTTCACCACTATTGAAACCGCTAGGAGAACTAGATTGACTGTTAGAGCCTAACGAAGAACTCATACCACCAGGCATACCTCCAGTATTTGGTGATGATGTATTTGATCCACGAGATGAAGTGAAGCCCCCAGGACCGCTAGATTGTCCAGACATACCCCCAGCTCCAGGTGAACTTCCTGGTATTGGTGGATTTAAGCCTAACGAAGAAGCCATACCGCCGGGCATGCCTCCAATGCTTGGCGATGATGTGTTAGACCCACGAGATGAAGTGAAGCCTCCAGGACTGCTAGATTGTCCAGACATACCTCCAGCTCCAAGTGGACTACCTGGTATTGGTGTGCTAGATCCTAACGAAGAAGCCATACCGCCGGGCATGCCTCCAGTGCTTGGCGATGATGAATTTGATCCACGAGATGAAGTGAAGCCTCCAGGACCGCTAGACTGTCCAGACATACCCCCAGCTCCTGGTGGACTACCTGGTTTTGGTGGATTAGAACCACCAGATGAAGTGAAACCTCCAGGACCGCTAGATTGTCCAGACATACCTGCAGCTCCAAGTGGGCTGGCTGGTTTTGGTGCATTTGAGCCACCAGATGAAGTGAAGCTTCCTGGACCGCTAGATTGTCCAGGCATGCCTCCAGCTCCAAGTGGACTACCTGGTTTTGGTGCGCTAGATCCTAACGAAGAAGCCATACCGCCGGGCATGCCTCCAGTGCTTGGCGATGATGAATTTGATCCACGAGATGAAGTGAAGCCTCCAGGACCGCTAGATTGTCCAGACATACCTGCAGCTCCAGGTGGACTACCTGGTTTTGGTGTATTTGATCCACGAGATGAAGTGAAACCTCCAGGACCGCTAGACTGTCCAGACATACCCCCAGCTCCAAGTGGACTACCTGGTTTTGGTGCATTTGAGACACCAGATGAAGTGAAACCTCCTGGACCGCTAGATTGTCCAGACATACCTGCAGCTCCAAGTGGACTACCTGGTTTTGGTGCGCTAGATCCTAACGAAGAACTCATACCTCCAGGCATGCCTCCAGTATTTGGTGATGATGTATTTGATCCACGAGATGAAGCGAAGCCTCCAGGACCGCTAGATTGTCCAGACATACCTCCAGCTCCAAGTGGACTACCTGGTTTTGGTGCATTTGAGCCACGAGATGAAGTGAAACCTCCAGGACCGCTAGATTGTCCAGACATACCTGCAGCTCCAAGTGGACTACCTGGTTTTGGTGCATTTGAGCCACCAGATGAAGTGAAGCTTCCTGGACCGCTAGATTGTCCAGACATGCCTCCAGCTCCAAGTGGATTACCTGGTTTTGGTGCGCTAGATCCTAACGAAGAACTCATACCACCAGGCATGCCTCCAGTATTTGGTGATGATGTATTTGATCCACGAGATGAAGTGAAGCCTCCAGGACCGCTAGATTGTCCAGACATACCTCCAGCTCCAAGTGGACTACCTGGTTTTGGTGCATTTGAGCCTAACGAAGAAGCCATACCGCCGGGCATACCTCCAGTGCTTGGCAATGATGTATTTGATCCACGAGATGAAGTGAAGCCTCCAGGACCGCTAGATTGTCCAGACATACCTGCAGATCCAGGTGAACTACCTGGTATTGGTGCATTTGATCCACGCGATGAAGTGAAGCCCCCAGGAACGCTAGACTGTCCAGACATACCCCCAGCTCCTGGTGGACTACCTGGATTTGGTGTATTTGACCCACCAGATGAAGTGAAGCCCCCAGGACCGCTAGATTGTCCAGAAATGCCTCCAGCTCCAAGTGGGCTGGCTGTTTTTGGTGCATTTGAGCCGAACGAAGAACTCATACTACCAGACATGCCTCCAGTATTTGGTGATGATGTATTTGATCCACGAGATGAAGTGAAGCCCCCAGGACCGCTAGATTGTCCAGACATACCTGCAGCTCCTGATGGACTACCCAGTTTTGATGGATTTGAGCCTAACGAAGAACTCATACCACCAGGCATGCCTCCAATGCTTGGCGATGATGTATTTGAGCCACGAGATGAAGTGGAGCCCCCAGGACTGCTAGATTGTCCAGACATACCCCCAACTCCAGGTGAACTTCCTGGTTTTGGTGCGCTCGATCCTATCGAAGAACTCATACCACCAGGCATGCCTCCAGTGCTTGGCGATGATGTATTTGAGCCACGAGATGAAGTGAAGCCCCCAGGACCGCTAGATTGTCCAGACATACCCCCAGCTCCAGGTGAACTTCCTGGTTTTGGTGCGCTAGATCCTAACGAAGAAGCCATACCACCAGGCATGCCTCCAGTACTTGGCGATGATGTATTTGACCCACGAGATGAAGTGAAGCCTCCAGGACCGCTAGATTGTCCAGACATACCCCCAGCTCCTGGTGAACTTCCTGGTTTTGGTGCGCTAGATCCTAACGAAGAAGCCATACCACCAGGCATGCCTCCAGTATTTGGTGATGATGTATTTGACCCACGAGATGAGGTGAAGCCTCCAGGACCGCTAGATTGTCCAGACATACCTCCAGATCCAGGTGAACTACCTGGATTTGGTGGATTTGATCCACGAGATGAAGTGAAACCTCCAGGACCGCTAGATTGTCCAGACATACATGCAGCTCCAAGTGGACTACCTGGATTTGGTGGATTTGATCCACGAGATGAAGTGAAGCCTCCAGGACCGCTAGATTGTACAGAAATATCATTTAAATTTGATGATCCAACAACTGGTTTGTTCCCAGATCCATTAAAATTATTCATTTTTCCTGTACCTGTTGTTGTTGAACTAAAGCTTCTAGAATCATATGGATCACTACTATTGCTTGAAGTTCCAAAAGAATTACTTGGCTTTTCTTTGCTTATAGCGCCGAATTTACCTCCAATAACACCCCCAGATGGATTGTTCCCATCTCTCATGGAAGAAGCACTCCCAAATCCAGACGGTGGTCCCAAACCGGAAAATGAAACTTCCATTCTGTTCTCATTATTTTCGCTTCCAGCTCCTATACTACCAGACGGGGAAGGAAAATCTCCCAAAGAGCCAGGTTTTGCTTTCATACCTCCCATACCACTAGATTGTCCAGACATGCCTCCCATGCTAGGTGACGATTTCATTCCTCCAGGACCACTAGACTGTCCAGACATGCCTCCCATGCTAGGTGACGATTTCATTCCTCCAGGGCCGCTAGATTGTCCAGACATGCCTCCCATACCAGGTGGCGATTGCATACCTCCAGGGCCGCTAGACTGTCCAGACATACCTCCTATACCAGGTGGTGATTGCATGCCTCCAGGACTATTAGATTGTCCAGACATGCCTCCCATACCAGGTGGCGATTGCATACCTCCAGGGCCGCTAGATTTTCCAGACATACCTCCCATACCAGGTGGCGATTGCATGCCTCCCATACTAGATTGTCCAGGCATGCCTCCCATACCAGGTGGTGATTGCATACCTCCAGGACTATTAGATTGTCCAGACATACCTCCCATGCCAGGTGGCGATTTGATACCTCCAGGACCACTAGACTGTCCAGACATACCTCCTATACCAGGTGGCGATTTCATACCTCCAGGGCCACTAGATTGTCCAGACATGCCTCCCATACCAGGTGGCGATTGCATACCTCCAGGACTATTAGATTGTCCAGACATACCTCCCATACTAGAAGAAGAGCTCATTCCTCCAGGACCACTAGACTGTCCAGACATACCTCCCATACCAGGTGGTGACTTCATACCTCCAGGGCCACTAGATTGTCCAGACATGCCTCCCATGCCAGGAGGCGATTGCATACCTCCAGGACTATTAGATTGTCCAGACATGCCTCCCATGCCAGGTGGCGATTTCATACCTCCAGGACCATTAGACTGTCCAGACATACCTCCTATACCAGGTGGCGATTTCATACCTCCAGGGCCACTAGATTGTCCAGACATGCCTCCCATACCAGGTGGCGATTGCATACCTCCAGGACTATTAGATTGTCCAGACATACCTCCCATACTAGAAGAAGAGCTCATTCCTCCAGGACCACTAGACTGTCCAGACATACCTCCCATACCAGGTGGTGACTTCATACCTCCAGGGCCACTAGATTGTCCAGACATGCCTCCCATGCCAGGAGGCGATTGCATACCTCCAGGACTATTAGATTGTCCAGACATGCCTCCCATGCCAGGTGGCGATTTCATACCTCCAGGACTATTAGACTGTCTAGACATACCTCCCATGCCAGGTGGCGATTGCATTCCTCCAGGGCCGCTAGATTGTCCAGACATACCTCCCATACCAGGTGGCGATTGCATGCCTCCAGGGCCGCTAGATTGTCCAGACATACCTCCCATACTAGGTGGTGATTGTATGCCTCCAGGAATATTAGATTGTCCAGACATACCTCCCATACCAGGTGGCGATTGCATTCCTCCAGGGCCGCTAGATTGTCCAGACATACCTCCCATACCAGGTGGCGATTGCATGCCTCCAGGACCACTAGATTGTCCAGACATACCTCCCATACCAGGTGGAGATTCCATACCTCCAGGTCCATTAGATTGACCAGACATACCTCCCATACTAGAAGAAGAGCTTACACCTCCAGGACCACTAGATTGTCCAGGCAAACCTCCCATACCAGGTGGCGATTGCATACCTCCAGGACCATTAGAATGTCCAGACATACCTCCCATACCAGGTGGCGATTGCATACCTCCAGGGCCGCTAGATTGCCCAGACATACCTCCCATACCAGGTGGAGATTCCATACCTCCAGGACCACTAGATTGTCCAGACATACCTCCCATACTAGGTGGCGATTGCATGCCTCCAGGACTATTAGATTGACCAGACATACCTCCCATACTAGAAGAAGAGCTCATACCTCCCATACCACTAGATTGTCCTGACATACCTCCCATACCAGGTGGTGATTGCATACCTCCAGGACTATTAGATTGTCCAGACATACCTCCCATACCAGGTGGCGATTTCATACCTCCAGGGCCACTAGATTGTCCAGACATACCTCCCATACTAGAAGAAGAGCTCATACCTCCAGGACTATTAGATTGTCCAGGCATGCCTCCCATTCCTGGAGAAGATGTCATACCTCCAGGTCCATTAGATTGTCCAGACATACCTCTCATTCCAGGTGGCGATTGCATGCCTCCAGGGCCACTAGTTTGTCCAGACATACCTCCCATACCAGGTGGCGATTTCATGCCTCCAGGACTATTAGATTGTCCAGACATACCTCCCAAGCTGCTAGGCATACTCCCACCAGAAGGATCATTCAAGTCTCTCATAGAAGAAGAACTTCCAAACCCTGCGGTCGGACCATTTCCAGAATCTGATCCTGACATTGCATTATTGGGTAGAGTGTTACTCACACCTCCTATTCCGCCACTATTCATACCTCCAAGATTTGGTATAGCATCGGATTCAAAAGAAGCATTGGGCGGAGGAGAATTAAGATTTCTTTTCGACGTAAAATCACCAAATCCAGGAGCAGGATTACTAGAAGAAGTCCAACCATCTCCGGACAGTGATTCTTCCATATCTACTAACCTAGGAGGTGGTGCATTTATATCACGATTCGAAGAAAATTGACCAAAACCGCTTGGCGACTCTTTACCCCATCCATCAGAAGATGTTGAAGGTGCATTGTTTTGCATTTCTTGAATGGACACAGGGCCAATTAAATCACTAATGTCAGGTTTTGTCCTTGCAGAATTATTCATATTTTGAGAACTTCCGTTGCCTACTCCGAATCCCATTCCACCTTGCTTTCCAATGGTATTGCTTTCCATGCCTCCTATATTACTATTCAAACCCGTATTTCCCATGCTATTCTGATTTATCCCTCTATTACTCATAGTATTTTCCATATTGGCACTCAAGTCATTTGTAAGACCAACACTCCCCATTCCTGCCATCCCCATGCCACCTTTGTTATCTCCAGGAGTCCACGGCTTAGTCACTACCGTTTTTTTATCTGGAGTTAAATTAATATCCACATTTGCACTTTTGTTGGGTGCAGAATTACCATACCCATTGCTGTTGCTATATTCCATCGGATTAGCACTAGAATACCCTTTTGTTACTTCTGGGGTTACTCCAATGTTTACTTCGGGAGATCGAGGCCTCTGATTACTACTTTGTCTTATAGAGGCATCTAAACTCACGTTGGGATTAGAGCTTTGTTGAAATTTACGATTATATGTGATTTCCTCGGAATGATCTTGTGAAAGCTGAGGTGTTTGCGATGACATCATAAGATTTTCATTATTAGCTGATGGACGAGCTCTCGCAATATTTCGCGACAGATTTATGTCCACGCCTGCAGCACGTTCCTTGTTCACTGGGAGATTACGATTATTGAGATTCACGTTAACGTTAGCGCTCCTTTCTTGATTGGCACGAATGTCTGAATTGACCTGGACTTCAGGATTTGCCGCCCGAAGTGGGCGTCTTCTCCTAGGAGGGTAGGCACTGTTCATATCATAATTGGTATCATAATTGTTGTTGTTTCTGTCCCATTCATTCAAATTGTCATCATTTTCAATTCCGCTAGAAGGCTTTGGACCAATCATTCCAAATGGGCTCTTTTTACGTTTGTTTCGGAACTCTTGCTTTGCCCGATCTTTACTTCTTCGCACGTTTTGAGGATTATAAGAGTTTATGTCATTATCAAGTCCTCCATTTTCATTGCGAAATGGCCTCCCTCCTTGATTGATGGTGGCTCCAGGTTTTCGGCTAGTATCATGATATGGAGGTGGTTCACTTGGGTCAAAGGATCCAGATAGGCTTGCTCTTTGTCTATTATTGCTTTGGTTGTTGAAGGAATTGTTACCAATGTCATCCATGTTGTTCATACCGTTCATACCATTCATACCATTGTTGTATTCATCATTGAAATCATAATCAAAATTCATTTGATTCTCGTCTGGACCATCCCAATCATTCATAGATCCATCAAAACTTTGATTGTCCATATCGTTCATAGGATCATTAAAACCTTGGTCTCCCATGTCATTACCTTCGTCCCAAATATCAGCCTCCATAACGCCACTACTTGAACCACCACGATTATTTCTAGGTTCCGGTGCCTCTATAGGATTCCAATTAGAGCTCTCACCAAAAATATTAGCTTTGGTTAGATTCCTCAGTCTGTGTCTGCTCAATATTAACGTTGAGGGTGGTGCAAACGAATGCACAGCATGATTATGGCTGTAGAATGCGGCACGGGTTGCCAAAAGGGCCAAAACACTGGAGTGAAACTTCATTATTGATCAAATAATTGAGAACAATATCATGCGAGTGCGTTTGGGTTACAATAGAGGCCTGCTTGGCTTCGCAATGTACCTGTTTTCTTGCGGTATTAGAAATGATTTAAGGTACTTCACTTAGTAAAGACTCTATTTTTCAAATGAGGCTTTTGTTTTCCTTTTATCTATCTGTGATGAAAACAAATAAAAGACTCGTTGCAATATCACCGTTTTCTTGAGGGGTGACAGAAAATTATTTGTTAATTCTCTAGGGTGCAATAGAATTTAGGTTGGATCAGTTGCTGTGATTTCTTGTTGTTTCTATGGTGCTGTTTTCTATTGTGCCCTTCGTGTTTTATATCGTATTTTGTCTACAAACAAAACAACAAAAGTACGCACATCACTTCCAATTATCATTCTTCAATAGGTTTACGGTACTGTTCCTACGGTAAGAGTTCTGGTTTGAGACAACATAATTATTCACCTAATTGAAGATGATTGCTGATCGATATATTGATGGGTATGGATCTTGATTCTGATTGGAAATTATACTTATGTAGCACATCAAAGTATGCTCAAATGCGTATGGACAAAAATACCTAAAAACTGTGTAATATTATGGTGATTTTCGTCTACTTAGAGCGAATGAGTTCACTAAAACAATAGCACTTTCTTCAGTTTGTAAGTTGTCTAAATGACGTGTCTCCTGTCAAGACCATCAAAATTAATATCAATTCTATTTACTTAATCGAAATAAATCTCTCAAAAAAAATAATGAGAAACCTTTCGTTTTCAAGGTGATGCAATGATTCGATCCTAATTAAATCTTAAACAAGAAAACAGTTTACGAGATCCCTTGGTATATATAGATGTGGTTTTTCTTCGTCTATGCAATGACGTAAGATAAAATGAGAGAAAGGTCCGTATGTCCAAAATATTACATCTTTATGTATACTCTCAGTACGATAGAACTGTACAAATCCATTTGTTCAACTCGATGCATGTCAATATATTTTACAGTGCGTTTTATCCTTCACAAAGTACGTTGTTGTTAGACGATTGTTTGTGAGAAGTTTGACTGCTGCTGCTTCTGAACATTAGTAGCACCAATTTTACGTATTCAGAAAAGGTTCAGCAGAATGGTATCAAATCAGAAATATCGTTGAATACATATCAAGCCCAACCAGCGCATTGAT
>Ga0209092_10001260_pt1 | contig 25132 bp, 21 predicted proteins | sample FraStrMetagenome_FD_187446 | JGI IMG/M metagenome (GOLD analysis project Ga0209092, IMG submission 187446) | Marine eukaryotic phytoplankton communities from Arctic Ocean - Fram Strait ARC3M Metagenome (SPAdes) (version 2) | ecosystem: Environmental > Aquatic > Marine > Oceanic | place: Fram... | reverse complement strand
GGGATGGACATAACTGTATATTGACTGGACATCATAACGGGGAAATAAAAGTTTGGGAAGAGCCATTTGAGTGATGCTGAATAGGAAAAAGAAATGCCATCCATGAGGATCATATAAATTGGATATACACTGAATTAGAATGACATAGAAAATCAACACCCATACGAATCCATACATCATTCAATATTGAGTATTCTAGTTTATATTGATTGTCAATGGTGCTCCTCCAAAAACTTATTGGATATACACTAATGCAGCTGAAGAACATAACATCATAAACATAAAACAATAATATATAAATAATATAAATAATGAGGAACACCAAACTTGCTACCAAAATGGATTTCCGAAATTTTCACATATGGTACAATGCCTACCTACGAATTTCCATACCTTCTTCTACGGATTCTCAACGTATTCCATCTTAGGATATCACCTTATTCTGGAGGGAAAGTTCTATTGATCCATTCTATCATCCAGTATCATAATAATCCCATTCACCAACCTCCAAGTATCCAGCATCCAATGAAAGAATGAAAGCCGGCTTTCTGAACTCTACCACCACCACCACCAATTCCTCCGACCTAGGACCCTTACAAGATGAACGCTCTCGTCGCACTGTCAAATTTTTATGGAGTGGAGGTCCGGATACCATCTCTTCCAAACCAGTGTCCTGGGGTTGGAATACCGGAGGGAAAGCTCCCGGATGGATCCCCCCAACGACCTTGGTCGAAGCACCGTCTCCGGGAGATGCCATCATGGCGGACACGGAGGAATCTCCTTTGTCCAAATCCAAATCCGAATCTCTGACCAAAAAAAATCCCTATCAACAAGTTCCCATCCTTCCGTATAAAACCATGGGGGTACCGAAGAATGCATTGTCCAGTTGGTATGGGAAACGACATAAGAATTTGACGATTCAGAATAAATATTTTACAACGTGGAATGATGGGGGGATACCTCATTTGTTAAAATGGACGTGTTTGTTTACGTGTCCTGTGACGGGAGAAAAATTTCCATCGGGGCAATTTGGAGATAAAAGTTTGTATCAGGTGGGATTGGAACAGGATGGACCAGAAGAGAAAGATGCGAGTATGATGGAGGACACGACTTCCGAACAACATTCCATTGAGGAAAAGGAGACTATGACAAATACAAGGAGTAGTAAAGATACTACCGTCCCATCCAAAGTCGTGTGGTACAATAAAAAAATAGCCGCCGAACATGCCGCTGCCGCACGAGCCATGGATTGTCTTCATTTACGAGAAGAATGCGTATTACAAACAGGAGTCACTCCCTTACGACTCTGTATCGAAGAACCCTATATCGCTACCGAGGAAATTCATATCCAACAAATAGGGACTCTTCGTACAACAGAGTCCAAATCACCTTCCCATGGGGATCCTAAAAAACGACGGCCATTCTCGCAATGTGATGCTTCGGACAATTATCGGAATCAATATCGACAACAACGACGTCCCTATCATCATTCTCGTCCTCCACCTCCTCGTCAACATCAACATCCAGCCTATCCTCCTTCCAACTCCTACCCGAATGCTCCTCCAGCACGACCTCCTCCTCCACCTCCTCCCAAACCCTATGAGTATTCCCAAGGAACGACGACGTCCTATTCATCATCACAGCAACCTCCACCACCACCACCACAAGTCCCTTCGTATTCGTATCATCCTGCCCCGGCACCTCCTCCACCACCACCCCCGAGACGGACTATCCCCCCCCCTCCCCCACGAACATCTCCTTCTACATGGATGCCTCCCCATGACTATGATCGATCCTATCAGCCCACTCGGACGGGCTATTGAAATGTTAAACATTGACACATACATACACACAAAGGAGTAGTATAACATTAATGAAATATAAGTTGTTAATTTTTGATTGGATTATGAAAATGTCCCGTAGCTCTTTGTTTGTCTTCCTTCCTCCTTGTTGTCCCCCCACTCAAAATTTCACTTTCGTCCTCTTGATCAACCGTTGGGGTTTTGCCTTTTTTGTTCGTCGCACCACCACCTTCTCCCTCTTGGAATCTCCTCCTTCTGCACTAGTCGAAGAAGAAGGAGGTATTCCAGCAGGTCCACCATCCAAAAACAATGAATCACTATCTTTGGTCATCCAAACATCCGCATCTTTGACCATTCCATGAAAATGAATTCGGACATGATTTTCCACCACATTGGTGATTTTCCCGGAAAAAAAGTTTTCACCACCTTGACCTTCGTCATTCTCATCGTCGTCGTCGTCACATGGTTGGATGCATAAGACATTGGTATTTCGTATAAATACCGTTTGTTTGACTTTTAAGGCTAATCGATATTGATCTCCTGGATCACGAAGAGGATTACGACGACGTTGTTTGGGAGATTTTCGTCGTTTTCGCTGGATTGACGATGATGACTTTGTCTCTGGAGTGGAGGATGTGCGGGAGGAGGTAGTAGTGGTATTAGGATACCGGGAGAGATAGGATAATCGTACCACCAACCCTTTTTGAAAGGTTGGTCGTTTTGGAGAAAGTTGTCGTTGTTCCTTGGGGGATAAATGTGGAAGTTGCAAACGAGCCGCCCGTTCACGGCGTGTTCGTTGCAAGGCACGATATTTTCCCCATTCTCGATAGGAGGTGATGGGGCGGGAGGATTGTTGTTGTTGGTCATTGTAGTCTTGGAGGAGTTCTTCAAATCGTTTCATGTCGATGCGGACGGAATGGGGATGACACATGCAGACTCGGGCCGTTCGTCCTAATGGCACCCATTCGGGGACTGCAAAATTAGTGGATTCTGGAATATAGATAGGTTGGAATGGAGGAGTTGCATTTCGATTTCAATTTCAAAACAAACACATGGATAGAAACATATATTATTATTTTCAGGAAGGATGATCAATATACAAATAGGTGATATTTCAGGGAGAAGAAACTTACCGGCAATGTTAAATCCAGTATTGAAACCTGTATCAAAATAAAAAATCGAATATCATTAACATTAGAACATTTCATTGAAATACTATAACTTCACTTTCCTACCCACATGCGTCATCTTACCAAAATGATAACTCCCAGGAAATGTAATAATAGCATCTCCTGGACGTTGAATCTGAGTCGTAAATCCAATTCCAGCTTTCCGTAAAATCGCAGGTGATAATAAATATCGTTTATGTCGTAAAAATTCGGGACATTGGGCTGCTGCCGCACCAAAATGAGAAATCGCCAAGGATTGAAATCGTTGGGAATCCTCGGGTGAGATGGCATACCAATATTTGGGTGATCCTGCGTGTAAATAATTAATAGAGAGAAGATTCATATCCTCCGTGTGTCTAATAAATACGATCATCATCAAAATGAGCTTGTATAGTATATGGAAGTGATGGTTCCTATTCCATGACAAAATGAGACACAATCCAATATGTTACGTTACTTACGCTGCAAAGACACTGGCCCACATTCCAAAGTATAGATAGGCACTCGTCACGCCAGGTAAACTATAGGTGGTATCCTTTTCACCATCCTTCAAATCCACTCTCAATAATTGAATACAAGTATCCAATTGATCGACATTCCATCCTGTGGCGTCATCACCATCAAAAAATGATCCACTGACATCGGCTCCATAATGACTAGGTTCCATGGTAGGACCCAATCGTCTCCAAAATTTACGTGCGATATTGTCAATATAGTCATCCGACATATCCTCACTGAAGCTTTCTCCCATTTGTACTTTTCGGTACCGGTCGGCTTTCTCACGGAAATCCGCCACTGTGATGGGTGGATTTTCGATTAATGTGAAATCATAGACTCCTCCTATTCCGGAGGGACATTGCTTTATGGAGGAGGATATAATAATGTCACCTAATTTGGATCCTTTTTGCCACTATACCGTATTTTTGGAATTTGGATGGGTCATTTCATATATTTTGGGAGGAGTATGAGACATACAATATTGGAATGGAGAGTGATATCCGATGGTGGTCATACATATATGTCACACAATCCATCTAATTTCCCATAAGTTTGGATAGAAATACCGGAAATAAAAATATACATATATAATTTTGAAACTTACTTTTCTACCTCTGGCGGTCAGATCCTTCCCAATTCCTTTGTAATCCCACCATCCTTCCGGTAATGTCACTTTGGCAATACCATCGCCTAATTTTTCTTTGCATGGTTGACAAACTTTCTCCGATGATATCGATGTTGGAGATGGTCTTTTTTTCAATCGTTTCATCTCCATGGCTTTTCGTCGACTTGATCGTGTCACAACTCGATTCTAATCATCCACAAGGAACGAATAGGGGGTTAGGATGCCTTTTGAAAGGGTTTCCATCTTTTGACGATCTAAAAGGCACTTACTGCGATTGTTTTCTTTTCGGTATGACTCTCTTCCTTCTGTTTTTCTTCTTCTTCTTCTTCCTCTTCTTCTTCTGATTCAGTCTCATCTCCAGTTGGGACCCCTAATAAACGATGACGGACATAGGCATAAAAGGGTGTTGATTCCAATTCCTCCAATGACGGTGTATACTCTGCCGCTCTTCGTATCCCCCCATTGGACGATAATATTGATTGTGCTTCTTGTTTCAAATTTGCAGCTTCGTCCTGTCTGTTCATTTTTTACAGGGAAATGTTAGGTACGAAATGGTGTCTGTGTCGTCGGGTGGGGAAGCGGGTTGGAGCTTTCGAAATGAATATAGTACTTGACGCAATGGCGTAGTGCAGTCGTGAGAGTATTCTTCGGTGGATAAAGTAACGTCCGTTTGCGAGCGTGAATGTAGACTACGAAAGTTGGAACAATGAATCAACGGAACGAAGTGCTAATCTTCTTACCAGAAAACTACTAAGTGCTATACAGCATCCTCATGATGAATTGGAAAAGAAACATAACATTGCTACGGAAGCCGCATACTCTTCTTAAGTGCACAGTAACTAAATGTGTGGAAAACGTCATAAAGAATGTAGAACGAACATACACCGTACGTACTTTAATACTAGCCAGACTCTGATGTTTCATAAATTAGTTACCTACTGTTGTTCTTTCCATTCGTGTATAATTGACAATGATGTACATATGGATGAAAATGAAAATGACGATAAGCTACAGAAGTTATCACGCACGCCATTCTAAATCATTCCTCTTAAGTAATAATTAGCAATCCCCAAATCGTATTTCTTGCGTGTTTCATGCTCATGGTTTGAGTATGTGCAAGGAGGAAGAGAAGGAACGAAAGAGATTGTCATTCTACAATCCAACAAAAAGGAACAAAGTGGATATTTCGTTGGAGAAAAAAGATGATTTAGACAACCTTCTTTTTAACATTATTATTATCGTATTCGACTGCAAACAACATCATTATTGATAAAATGGAATTGTCCATATTTTGACACATATATTTCTTGTACCTTTTATATTTTTGATGATAATGAACAATTTATTCGAGCAAAGTTGTGAAAATTTATATTTATATTGATTGTTGGCTACCAATTTAGAAAGGCTTTTACTTTTGGAAAAATAAATGCTGCAGTAACCTTCGGAGTCTGCACATACCCAAATTGTTAGTTCTAATCTCAATCTTGGTATTTCCAATGACAGATGTTGTTTGTATAGTATTTACCATACCCTCAAGGTGCCCTATATTGTTGTAAGACTATTTTCTCAAGGATATCGAATCAGATGTTTCCCAATATAGAAGACTTTATGTTACGATATTTGTAGGACGTTGGATCGAAAGGCAGAGGATCAAAGGGATTTATTGAGCCAACTCGAAAACTCTCCACTGTCATCTTCTTTTTAGTATAGCTTCGGTCGAAAAAAAAATAAAGAGTATTTCATCCTCTTTCTTGGAGAAAATATTGAAAGCGTCCTCTCTTTCATACATGAACATGTTGGTAGTGTTATGACCAATTAATATGCTGCCTATTATTGTTGGTTGACACTGATGCAATATGGTTGCTGACGAATCTAATCTTCGCCGAGGAAAAATAGTACTAGAACGAATTGCACAAACTGATTCTTTGTATTTATTCATGATGATAAGGCATTTTATTCATTCATTGAATCATGGAATCATGCTTAGGATATATTTCAATGATTTCTTGGAGGCACAACAAGGATAGAAACGGATGATATCATAGACAAAAAAGTGCTTCAATATGCCCACCTACTATTTCCATATCATATTACATGTTTGTAAGTTGACGAGTGTACATTGCGACCAAAGGATCGGCTTGAAAATTATGATTGATAATAGCAATAATCTCGATGACTCGTCATATACCGGGACTGGAAGGTATGTCTCAATCCTCCTTACGACAAAATCACAGATGTGATTAAATAAGAAGGTCTCTCTTCTAGATTGCAAGCATCCGATTCATGATATGACTCCTGCTTTGCTGTTCATTTTATATAATGCAGCATGTACGGTGGTATCAATTCTCTCGTCATCGCAACTTTGAGCAGCCCAGAAAAAATGATTTTCCTTCATATTTTGATTTATGTATTTTTTTAATATATTTGAATATTTGCGTCACAGAAATACGCAGAAGAAAGAAAAAGAAAAGCTTAGCTCTTCCATAGAACTCACATCTCATCATCATCTTGAAACAAATCAAACAACACAATCAATATATTTTTGTAGATTTACTTTGGAGCCAGTTGATAACCTATCTTCATAAGCACCCAACGAAGAAAGGAAAGAAAATGTTCAATGGAGAATTCCGCGCAAAACGACAAATTAATTTAGGAGGATCCAATAATCGAAACCGCAATCGAAATCGTATTGTCAATCGAAGAGTTGGAGGGACGAATCTTTCCAGTGGTGGCGGCAACAGCAACTTTGGATCTCGTCCTACCAACAAAGCCTCGGTATTGGAGGAAGCTCGTATTCGACGAGAAGAGCGAAAAATTCAACAACTTCGAAAGGAATCGTCACGACGAATCCAATCGAAATGGCGTGGCTATTCGAAAAGAAAAGAAGTTGCTACGAACTTTTTTTCATTGTATATTCAGAATATTGAATGCAACAATACTCCAAAAACGATTGGGGAAGATGATGAAATGTCAAAATATTTCACCTGGAGAGCTATTGGATTTCTTTTGTCAAGACCTTTGTCTGCACATTACTTCTCGAAAAAAGGTCAAGGATCGAATGAGATAGAGAAAATGATGTTCATCATGAAACAGGCTGATATTTATCTGCATCAGAATAAATTTATTCCGGATTTAAATTCCTTTGCTTCTGTTCGAATCGTCCATGCTGCGATGTATCTGCTAACAGTGATTCCACATAATGAACAAAAACCTAATGTTCCAACTTCTGATTTCCCGTTCCTGCGAATCATATTGACCTTGTCAAACCTATATCTAGGCCGATCATACTTCTTTAAGATACCATCCCTATTGCCTTCTTTACTGTACTCGTTGCAAGATTCCATATTAAAAAATCCTAGGGGTAGTATCACAAAAGCTCTTTTTGACTTAACTTATCGAACTCTTTTCCAGCTAAATTCGGAATCTACTCATGCAAATGCAAATGAACTACAATATGCCAAAGCATGTTTCGGGGCTTCTTTATTTTGTAGTTTTAATGAAATTACACCTGAGTTGTTGCGACAAACGTTGGATCCATTGGAAAACAGTCCCGCCCAATCTTCGGATTCTATAGAATCGTGGACGAATTTAAATCTCCTCGAACCTCTTGCAAATTGTGTTCATCTATCAACGACTCAAAACAATGATCACCCCTATTCTTTCCAGTTGCAACATCAAATTTCATATGTGGCGAAAAGCACCACTCTGAACTCAGAAAGTACAAAAACGAGATATATCAACCTCTTGCAACAAATTATATATTCCAGAGAAGCAAATCTATTGTCTAACGTGCATTCATTCCTCGTCACAAACCTAGGAAAAAATAATCCTCAGCAAGAAGAAGAATTTCGATTGTGTTCTATATTGGTTAGAATTTTGAATTATGTTTTGACAAAAAGTCCCTCTTTGTCAGTTTTGATTGGTATGGCTGCATCAGGGATGAGTTTGAACTCAGCTACAAAAACGTCGTTATCATTTGATCAATCTAAAGCAGACGATATTCACCAATTAGATTCTTCAGACGATGAAGACTTTGATTCATATGATAATTATGGCAACGGCGTTGAAATGTCTGATGGTGGCATAACGAATAAAAAAAGCGACAAAAGTAAAATTCGAACAAAAGAATCATATCTGACCATTCCTAAACTCGAAAGAATTTTTTCTCAGAATATAGCTTACCAGCAGGAAACTATCGTTTCTAACAAGATGACGCCATCATTGTTTCCATTGGCATCGAAATTTAGTGAAGGAGAACTCCTTTTAAAGACTGGAATCACTATTTTTTCCCAAGATTCTCAAAAGCCTTTGAATTCTCCTTGCGAATTGAATGAACTTAAAAGATTGTACTGCTCAATCCTCTCCAAAATTCTGAAAAGAAATAAAAAATCTTCAATTGGATACCTTTCGCCTCTTTTATCAACAATGACTTTACGTGGTCAGTCCTCCCATGACTTCTTGAATTTATTATGGGCATTTGTTCAAAGTCAAATAATGCTGCGCGACGATAGTAGAGCATCGTTAAGCACGAAAGAAAGGCGTGATGATCTTTCAGCGAGCATTGTTTTTTGTGATTTATTACAGTATTCTCTTTTGTCAAAAGATGATGACGAATTCTTGAATATGTACACCAATGTAGAAAATGTATCTTATCGTGGTGCGTTCTTAGCTAAAGAGATAATCGTTTGGCTAAGAGATCTACTACAAGATCTATACTGGATCAGGCCTGTCACCTCTTCTCAATATACGTCTACTTCTCACCTTGAAAACGAGGATAGTATTCTTCTTTTACTATGTGGAACCAAGTTATACAATGATCTCTACAAAAGATGGTGCAGAGTACATAAGTCAAATTTGTTTTGTGAAGAGAAAACATGGTGGTTCCCACATCACTCTCGTATTATGGGGAAAATGAAAGATGGAGAGCAAGTCATTGTTACTGAAGAAAGTACCGGAATTAATGATGATACTATGGGAGAGAGAACCATGAACCAAACAAACATGGACAATGAAGTAGAATCTGCTGCATTGGCATCTTTATTTCGTGATGCAAAGATTGCACGGCTTTTAACTGGTGTCCCTCAGTCACTCCCTTTTCATCGAAGGGTAGCTCTTTTTAATTCGCTTATTGATGCTAGTAAGAGTCAAACACAAAGTCTTGACACATTGCAGGATTTTGTGTCTCCCTCTAATGGTGCGAGGAAACTTTTTAAAATTAGAAGAGATAATTTGTTTAATGATTCTATGGAGCAGTTAAATAAGGAGGGATCCAATTTGAGGTCCAGAATACAAATCAAATTTGTCAACGAGCACGGATTTGAAGAAGCAGGTGTAGATGGTGGCGGGGTGTTCAAAGAGTTTCTTGAAGACTTAGTTCGTGAATCTATTAGATCAAACATAGATGTTCCACTTTTTGCTGTTTCTAGTTTAGAAACTTTATATCCAAGCCCTGGAACAGAGCATATGCAAAAACATTATGCGTTTGTGGGCAGAGTATTAGGAAAAGCAGTGTATGAAAGTATTTTGGTTGATCCACAGTTTTGTACTCCATTTTTGAATACGCTATTAGGAAAGCAAAACACGCTGGACGATTTAAAGTATTTAGATCCTGAATTTTATCGACATTTGAAAGAACTTCGGAAAATGAAGAAACACGACATAGAAGGACTTGGACTTTCGTTCGAACTTACTACGGCAACGGGGAGATCAATTGAGCTCATTCCAAATGGGAGTAATATTCCTCTAACGAAGGATAATTTACTCCGATATATTCATTTAGTGTCGCATTACAAACTAAATGTTGAGGGAGCGCTACAAACCCGTGCTTTCTTAAGGGGTTTCCGAGACCTGATTGCCACGCCATGGCTGCAGCTTTTCTCGTCGTTTGAGCTTCAAAAACTCATTTCTGGAGACGATTCTGTTCAGGGTATTGATGTTAGAGCAATGAAAGAAACTATTGTATATGCCGGTGGGTATCATCCATCGCAGCCAATCATTCAATGGTTTTGGGAAGTACTTGAACACGAATTTTCCCCAGAACAACAACGTATGTTTTTGAAATTCATGACAAGTTGCTCTCGTCAGCCATTACTCGGTTTTGCCGCTCTATCGCCATTGCCCTGCATTCGTCAAGTTCCTTTATCAGATAATATGGAGATTGGAGATGGAAAAGATGTGAAACTTCCTACAAGTTCTACCTGTATGAATTTATTGAAGCTTCCCAAGTATGATAATAAAAAGCAATTGAAGGAGAAGTTAATGTATGCTATAGAATCTGGAGCAGGTTTTGAATTGTCTTGATAATGCGAATGCAATAAGAACATTTTAGCTTTTTTGTAGAGTATTTATTTATTTGTGTGCAATTTGAGTTTTAATCTAGCTTCAACTTGGCTTTTCAAAACGATTTCAGAACAAGTATCGCATGGTTTACAACAGATATTGCATTAATATCGTTGGTAAGCTTAAATGAGTTTTTGGATGTAAAAGATATTAAAATGTAATTATATTTGTGCTTGTGTGATTAACAAATAAAACACACTCAATTCTAGGCGAAAGTCGAATGTGTCTTCGCGTTACTTAAAACAAGGTAATACCGACTGCGCTTAAAAGAAATATATGAAAAGAGCATCTTGGTGATCAGTAAAGAATTTCCAATCAATAAAGATTATTATGAGAAATGACTATTGACACCTAAACTAGTACGTAGGGGTAAACTTGAGAGACCAGAAACATTAATAGAAGGCGAAGCTTGAGGTAATGGAAGACGATTTCTCGATAAAGACTGATTTATTAGGTACTCAAGCTGGATATCAGACGATGGCACCGGCTGATAGTATAGTTGGTGGTATTATGTATGTAAAATGAGTTAGATCACACTAATGAAAGGTTCGAAAAAGCATCAATTGTAAATTGTACTACTTACGGCAGAAACTGATGGTCGTTGACTTGAAACGGTTTGAGTTAAGACATCACATAGACTTCTTAATTTAGCGACTTCAGCATTCAGCGATAGAACCTTTTGACACAGGAGATTGTTTTCATTCTCAAGTCGCATGTTTTCTTTGCTTAACCTTGTTTGACTAGTTTCAAGATCACAGATAAGAAGCTTTCTCCTCTTTCGGCGCTCGCGGGCATTGATCCTATCTCTCTCTAACCTTTTTGTACGCCTTTCTTCGTCTGTGGTAACTACAGAATTCATTCTTGACTTGTATTTGTTGCAATCGATTGAGATCTTCTTTGTCAACGTATGCTTTTTGAATTATGATAATAATCAGTTACATAAAAAACCACGGAGTTTTTATTTAAATATATTGCGATTATGAGTTGAAGTGAACAAGATGATTACTTAGATTTATTTAATAAGAACAACTTCTAATTACTATCTGTCCAAAATATATTTCACCTAAGAATTCACAAATTAAGAAAGTTATGCCTCATGTTGAACTTGCAGCAGCTGCTCTCAATCACGATTTACTATGGTAATACATCATATACATCTGAAATAGATATCATAAGAAGTCATTCTGGCCACTTAATTAACTAATAAATCAGATAGTTTGAATTCTTAAGAAAAACAATTGATAGATATTTTCTTCGTTTTCATCGTATTATGAACAAAGAGATTTATGCATGTAGCTCTAGTAGGAAAACTTCTTTATCATAAATGACGATTGTTGAAGCGAGCATCAATGTATCTGTCAATTACGTACGATAAGAATATGCGACGGCATCGGAATTTCGGAAGTAATCAAGCTTAGAAAACCTCGTAAGATTACGAACTTCAAGTGTAGATTACGGTCTGAAAGAAACTTGAATAAGGAAGAGTCAATATTTACGGCTTTTAGCCACACCAGTCCCGTTTTGGAGAAATCTTTTGTTTATTTGGTAGTTTCAAATGAAGAGGAAGAGAAAACCCAAGTTTTTGCATGAATTGCGACGTTGCTTACAGCAATCGTGTTCCCAATTGAGTCTACTGTCCATCATCAACCATGACATTAATTTCGAACATGCTCACTCTGACTTCTTTTGTTTCACCTTATTTTTTTATGAAATCCTTACGAATAAATTAATAATTTGGGGTTTTGTTTCTTTTTCGTCGTCGTTGTCTACTATGTACTTTTCTTCAATTCGCCAATATAATTTCAGAGTTTTTAGAAGACAAAAATAATTGCTGTGCGTCGAGACTCTCACTTAGGGATGTTCCGGAAGGAGAATTTGAAAACTTTCATTCTGCTGTAATAACTCTTTTGTATGATATGCTGACGTCATTTTTAAGAGCTACATACGCGCAAAAAATAAAAACTAAATATTCATTATTATCAACGCCTATTAACGCATCGAAACGGATAGAAGCTAATTAAGTTGTTACTATTATTATTATTATTATTACCGCCAATAATATATAGGAAAGTCTCTTGCAATCATGAATCGCTCATCTTTTCAACAATTTCGAAATTGAATTTAGTTCATTCACAACCATCATTTTCGTTTCCTCAACAATTTAAATTCTTTTCAAGCACATTTTGAATTCTTGAGAAGGCATAACAGTCACTATAGCTATTCATTGCGAGCTATTCAACAAGGAAGATAGAAAATAAGATGAATGTGCCCCAAACAATCTTAACTTCATTACAGAGCCCTTCATCGGAGTTTGACAAAGATGCTTTCGTAGATATGTTTCACGAAAACATGTCTGTTGATTTGATCTCTGAAAATGGATTGCTTCAACAAGACTTGAAGGGTGGCGAAGTTGGAAACGAAAAAGATTTAGAAACAAGACGCATACAGTTTAGGTCATGTATTAGAGTGCGTCCATTGTTGCTCAGTGATATCGAAATATCTAGACATACTCCGATGAAATCTAAACGAAAAAAAGTTCCTACGACCACAGAAATAACGGATTATGATACCGAGAAATTTTTGAATTCAGAAGATACAATTTTTGAAGAAAGAGAAACTTTGAATTCAGAAGCTAATGTTTTGATATTGAAGAAAAATCCAAATAAAGAAGGAAGAAAAAGCCTAACTGATGGCAAAATATTAGAGGATATATTCCCCTTTGACACTATTTTAAATCAAGAATCAAATCAAGCCAAAGTTTACGAACAGGTAGCAAAGCCTATGGTCGATGATGTATTGGACACAAAATCTGGTTGCCGTCATCATGTACTTTTGTCATTTGGTATTTCAAACTCTGGTAAAACACACACGCTAATTGGGAATAATTATGTACCAAGTCCAAAAAATGGAAAGGAATTGGGGGCTTCACCCAAAAGACAACGAAAAGGGACACCGCTGCGAGGAAACAAAGGAGGCGAATGGAATATCCATGAAAATGATGGAATTTTACCAAGGATTATACACCAAGTTTTGATGAAATCAAATGAAAATTGTTCAACGAATTCAGGTCAGATTTCTTCATTAAAAATGTCAATTGTTCATATATACAAAGACCGCATAATTGATCTTCTTTCGAAAGAAAAGAAATTGAAGCATGGTGCCCACCTTGACGATGGTACGACAAATAAAAACATTCGAATGAAATATAATTCAAAAACACAGTCCTTTATTCCAAGTACTGAACCGTTCCTAATTGAATGTTTATGCTTCGAGGATGCTGTAAATCAGCTCAAAACTGCGTTACAAGGTATTACCGTTAAGCAAACTCGTTTGAATACAAATGGAAGTTCAAGAGGACATACAATTGTTACTCTGGTGTTTCCAGGGGATAGAAAAATAACTATCGTTGATATGGCTGGGATTGAACGTGTGAAGAAGAGCCATGTGATTGGTTCTGCTTTAAAAGAAAGCATTGCTATCAACGAAAATGTTACAGCAGTTTTGAATCTCCTACGAACATTAAAAGACAACAATAATAAGAACAACGCATCCAATATGGAAGAAAAAGAAAATGAATCTATCCTTAGGAATTCAAACCTATTTATGCACGGACAAAAAACAAACAAGAAGGGGACAGCAAAACATCCTCCACATAATATTGTACCCTATCGTCAATGTGCCTTGACAATGATGATGCAACCGATCTTTTCAGGAATTGAGACTGAACTACTGCCAAATTGTATTTCTAATATGGAGAAAGAAACTCATTCAATGAACACTATAGTTACAATGCTTGTTTCCGTGCATCCTGGTACAAATGATTACGCTGAAAAGCGAGCATTGCTAAAGCAGATCCATACACTCCGAGGGTTATCTGTGCCGATAGCCACACCTTTGCCTCCGTCGGAAATATTAGCAAGTGCTAAATCTACTGATTTAGAGTCACTTTATCCACCCTCTCCTTGCTCAACAGCAGCCAATCAAAATGGTGGTGAAAACAAAACTAGAAATGAGAGCCCTTATTGGAAACGCGTCACGAAAAAAAGCCCATTGCGTAGAATTAAAAAGAGGCTAATCTCCACTCCTCCTAAATCATCAGCTGAAACCAGTAAAATGAAGCATGAAATCAGCAGTTTGCAGAATGAAAATTCAATGTTGGCTCATAAATGCTCTGAATTAGAAAGAAGGTGTTTACATCTCATGGAAGAAAATAAAGATAGAGAAATTAAATTGATTGCAAAAAATAAATTCTCATCTGAAGAAAGATATGACAAAAAGAAAAAACAATCTCATGTTCTGCTGCCTATTCTGCTTGAAGATCATATTAATGTTGTGCGGAAATGCAATGAAGCTTATGAAACGAAAATGACAGGTGGTGGATCCTCAAAAGGAGATTTCCTTTTAAATGTTCCAAGCAGCTGGGATTATAAAAAAGTGTGTAGTAATACAACTATCTTTGCACATCCTTCTCTGGGTGATGAAAACAACGCGAATCTGAACGCGGCATTGCAAGGATTAGCTACTGCATTCCAATGAAACATGATGCGAAGATAATGAAAAGCAATTAAAATATATTTTTTAAATTTTGTTTGAAAACATTCACAAAACTTATTAAAGTTGAATAAATTTATAAAAACAATTTACGACTTCAACAATCGGAAAATAAAAAAACTTCAAACTTATTGCGTCCTTCACTTCTTATTGTTTTCCAAACTTATCTGCATTAGTCGAAACTATAAGAGGATATCGTAAGAAAAGAGAGGTAAGTAAGTTTCATATGAATATTGTCGCTGCCGTACCGCACCTATTCTTTTTTGCTAGCCCATCTGCACTCTAAAAAGAGATTGAAGTCAAATTCAAGTACAGGGTCTGCACAGACAGTATTTTACAAAAATAAGATAGAAAGGCGCACCATTTACACAAAAATAAGGGTTCTCTTGACGAAATTGAAGTCTATCTACAACAAACGGATCGATACACGAAGCACCGGGCAGGTTTAGCTCATACCTTATTGCATAGAATGTATCGTAACATAATAAAAAAAGACAAAGTGCACTGCTGTTGGATTTAAGTCCAGCAGAAAAACAAGAAATTGAAACTTTATTTTAAACTATTTATTATAGTAGTAGTAGTAGTAGTAGGATGTTATATTATTACCGTGTTGAATGACAAAGCGCTGCGCTTTTTTGCAAGAATGCTATTTCGCATATTGATGAAACATGCAGTGAATTTTTTTTAGTATTTAGGAATTTTAATTATAAATTATTTCGTTTTTATATCTTTAGTCTCTGGAGAAGATTTTTTTAAATCAGAACCAAACGAGATTCCGGTTTTCGTTTTAAGTAGCCATTGCGGCTGCTCTCTCTTGACAGAATTGATGAACCAAATGAATAATTCCATTTTAAATAAAATCCTTGTTGATAGGTTATCCTGTACATTAATTAGTCAATTGATTCTCTTATCTCCGGTGTCACCATTTCTACTCCGTTCATTTTTCACTTGATTCATTTGAGATGCAAGAATACTAGCAACGGTAGGAGACATTTTATCTATTTGATTGCTTGAGTTTGTTTGATTGGAAGCTTGCGGAAGATTTTGAGTAAGCATTGATAGATTTGCTGCATTTAGTGAATTAGGTATTTGGGAAATTAATGATAAATTGGGATTATTCATTCCCAACACGGGTGATTGATTCAAAATCATTTCTCGACGAGCATCTCTCTGAGGGGTCTAAGACAAAAAATAAGATAACGTGAGTTATTTTTTCGAAGATTTGAAAATAGATCAGTTAGACTTACGGTAACTCCGTTGTCTATTTGGGAAACACCATATATCATGGAACAAATTTGCCTTAGCTTTGAAACTTCTTGATTTAATTGGCAGAGTTCTTGGTATAACATATTGTTTTGTGTTTTGAGATTAACATTCTCCATGCTTAGTCGAGACACATTTGTTTCGAGATCCTGGACTAGTAACTTTCTTCGTTTGCGACGTTCACGAGCATTGATTCGATCTCTTTCTAGTCTTCTTTCTCGTCTATCATCCTCTGTGTTGTTGTCATCACTCATTTTCACAGATCAAAATCTTTCAATCTACACTAGAAAGATATCTCTTTACTTTTGAAGTTAATAAAACACCTAAATTTCAAATAGGGACGTTTTTGCTTGAGGTTGAACCAGTATTGTATTTACAGTGTTCTCTGGCGCCATTCCTGTCCTCGTCACCCACACATTAGTTCCGTCAAATGTATCTTCTAAATGTTTATTTGATATAGGGAGAGATCTTCAGTGTTGACCTGTCATAATGACATCTTGTTCTTGAATATCACGTACGCTAAATGAGTTCTACTTAATTAAAAAAATATTTGCAATCAATGAAAATGCAGTTTATGCGAATTTGTTAAAAAATATGGGATCTCTATATGCGTAATCCATCTGGCGCGGTCATGAATTCTGGATAGTTTTCCAATTAGAACCCGTGTGTGTACCATTTTATTAGCAAATCGATATGCAGCGCAACATATATACGATATATTTAACTATTCCGGAGTTTTAGACGGTGCGGGAACTTACAAAATAGAGCCTATCAACGAACAAAATCAAACAACTTCCATCATCATCATCATACTATACTGATCACAATAATCTTAATCAAGTGAGAGCATTTCATTAAAGCGCATACCGTAGCTAGCATCATAATTGCACCGATTTTTAATTGCATTTTGACCCTTCCAAACGAGATTTCTGCATTTGACATTTTTACCTTACGAGGTAACCGAAATTATCAAAATTCAAAGTATTTTTTATTTAGGCAAAATCCAAAAATAGGATCTAAATAAAATCAGAAACCTTTTGCCTTTTTTTAGTGAACTCCCTAAGTATATTTTCATATGCCCTAAGTACATTTTCGTATGTTGTAAGTAGGTTAAATATATTTAAATGTCCATGTATACTTCTTACAAAACGTTGTCGGACGATTGACATTACTTAGGACAACTTATCACCACGCGAAGAAGCTTTTGATTAAGTAAATAGGATACATATGCCATAATTTTAAACATATATTCAAGTAATATAGATACACACGTATACATATGAACATAATGAAAATTGCATTTTGAGGATATTTTTTACAAGCGAGATTTCTGCATTTGGCTAAACTACACTTACAAGAATTTCATCAAAAAAATCGGTGCAAGTATGATGCTAGCTACGGTATGCGTTTTTATGAATAAACATTCGCTGCAACATTGATTTGAAGAATGCCGGAGTTTTGGAATCTAGAGAGAAGGACTTCAATAACAGAAATAATAATAAACTACAGTATCGTACCCTATTATATACCTTAAGTAATAAAAGAGTAATCTTTATCAAGTGTTAAAAACTGCAAGGTATAGTACTGCATTCACTATTTTGTTCAAGTTGATGGTTACCAAGAATAATTCATAAAAAAGCATACTCGTTTGGACAAGGTCATGCCCAAACATCGAGAATCAAAACCATGCATTAAAGTAGTACATATTTTACAAAAGGAAGTCCACATGCCTGACCGTTTTGTGCTGGTGTGAGATATATTAACTTATTATGTACTGGAATAAATTAAAAATTATAGCAAAGTAAAATGATTTGTTGGCCGGATGGTATATAAACTTCTTTAAAAACAATAGACGAAAGCCTCAATCTTGTCCATTTTGGTTTCTCGTTAGATGTTTACCGCATTTAGTATATAATTCGAATTTGTGATGGATTTAAGCAGCATTTATTCAGTTCTGTTCCTCTCTTCTTGGTTTGGTAAGATTTTCGTCCCATCGTTCATGCTATATTGTTGTGGCACGAAATGAAGCCATGGCAACTCTATTTAGATGATAGATTAAGCGGCAATTTGATCACCACTTATAATTTTTTAGCTCCTCCACTGTTGACTTTTACAATATTGATATCTGACGTCAATTCATGATTTTTTCCTAAACAAACTATGTATCATTCGTCATGGAATTGACACGTAAGCAACACAATCGATTCCACGCACCTTTCAAAGATATCACGTGTACCATATCCTTCGAAAAAGAATTCTTATGGCTTTTTTCCCTAGGGTTTTGAAAAAGTCTTTCCAAGGATCACCCTACTCCGCATCACAGTCGACCCTTCAGGGAAGAAGAGATCACTTGTAAAAAATGCTACATTTTCAATCAGCGTGCTCTATGATGGAATTGATATCCTTAATGATCACATTGCGATGTATTGACGCATTTAGTAATAGTTATGTCCAATCACCCATCCATAGTTTTTCCTTCAGACGGTCCAAATTCACTCCTCCATTTGGCAAATTTCAATCATATCTTCCACATGAAGGACTTGGATTACGGGCTTTATTAAATGAAAATGATAAAGAGGAATCAAAAAATCCAATTGGACAAAACTCTACTGATTCCAAAGGTACAGCCACAGCAGTCTTATCAAAGAAAAACAATTGGGTCTCACAGGCAGTTCTTTCAGAAGGTGCTTCAATAATGGATTTTGAATTAAAGGAACATAAACCATTAGGGTGCACAGTTGAAGAATCAGCTGCCCCAGAAGAAGAGGGATCTCATCCCGTGTTTGTGGCAAAGGTGTGTTTGAACTGATGTTTTAATGGCTTGCATTTTCATTCAATATTTATTTCATTATCTCTAAAAAAATTATTTATTATAGATGACTAAAGGTGGAAATGCTGAAAAAGTAGGTCTGCAGGTTGGAGATTGTATTATTGGATTATCGGGTATTTTTGACGAAATAGAAGACGTGTCAGAGCAAGGATTGACGCGAGTGTGAGTGACAATTAAACGTCCAAATGTGTACACCCTTCGTCCTATGCCATGCAAATAAAATTTGACATTTTTAACATTTATTTTTATAGCCAATCGCTTGTAAGCGGAAGATATCCTGAGAAACCTTTGAGTATGCGTGTGCTGCGTGGAACCAAAGTGTTAGAACGTCATGAGTCCTATTTAGTAACGCTTTGTACTTTACCTGGTGGAACTGATGATGATTTAAATACTTGTTTAGATGCCATTATGGAAGATAATTATGAGAGTTTAGATTTGACAACAAAAAAAGATTGTACAGACGAAGAAGGGGAATGTATGTTGGATACTATGTTTGGAGCGTGGGGTGATGAAATGTTAGATAGTGTACCAAAGACGGATGCAATGTCAGAAAGTCAAACACAAACAGAATTGGAGATTGAAAAGAAAAAGAAGGATGCTAATTCTAGACCATGGGCTTCACGATCCTCTCCATCCGGAACTTTTGTAAGGGATCCAACAACTGGAGAAATGAAAAATATTGGTTAATTTTATTTATAGAATTTTTTCAATAGATTTATGTTATAATAAGGAGACTTGATTATAACCAAGAAGCATAAATAATAGCACATATTTTGCAACCTAGAAACATGAAATTTGGGCTAAAATTGAGTAAAATTTATACTTTTTCTCCAGAAGATACCATAGGATTCCAAACGGGTGTGCGGTCATTCTATGCAAATAAGCCATAGAAATTGATGAGGCGAGTTAGCAATTTCTACCATAGATCATTGATAAAATCTCGAAGCTGCTCGCAGTCATCAAATTCGACAGCGACATCCTTAAAAAAATCAGCAAAATCTTATGTTGATTGAAAGAAAGCAAAAAAACTCTGGTTGAGACTATTCGCAGGAAATCAATAAATTAGTGTAAAATGCAGGAAAGAGCTTACCTTCCCTTGACACAGTCCCATTTTCCTCAATATTCAAAAATTTCGCAACCTCGTGCAAGTCTAATTCAATAATGCCAAATTTGTCTTGAAAGTCTTGATTTGTTAACTGTGCGCAGGCTTTAGAAACGAGGGAATCTTCTAAATAACCAATGTTTGCTTTATCTAGTTTTGTATAGATGTCGGTGATGATTCTCTTTTTTGAAATTGATTCGCCACTTTCATTTCGAAGTGCTTCAAGTAATTGAATAACATCTATATCACTGCTGAGGCCCTTTGGATCGGTTGTTACACAAAACTTTTCTATTAACACTTTATAATTTTCATCATTTAAATGTATCTCATGACCACCAAAAATTTGTTTCATGTGCTTCAACTTTAATATTTTGTGTCCTTTTAAGCCATCGTTCGAAGTGTCATGTCCTTGTGTGAGCAACAAATGTGTCCGCAGCGAAACGAATGATAGCCTTCCTCTTTGTTTCAAAAGGAATAAAATCTTATGTATGATAGAATGTAAACCAATTTCTGGCATTTCGAAATAAATGTCCTCATGCTTTGAATTTTCTCGCGATTGCGGAATGAAAATAGTCCATATAGTATCTTCTACATCCAGTTTACAATTTGTTTTTTCTGTTTTATGCCCCCGAAATTCATCTCTTAGTACCTCCACTCTCCCTGTTCTATGTTTTGTGGCTCCACAGACTTCATATTCTCTTCCAAAATCGGTACTAACAAAATAAGAAGGGCTAGATGACATCATGCTTTTGGTTGCACAATGCTGCAATACAATCAGATCACCAACAAGGATAGGATTCCCTTTTTGTAATAATCGAGTGTAGCCTGCCTTTTTTGTGAAAGCTGGCGTGTTAGCCGCCCAGTGTGTCTTATAATTTGCTTTATCTTTGGTTAGCCAAATTTGTTGTTGATGTGATATAGGAGATACTTTTCTTTCGCTTTTTAAGCAGGATGCTAGATATAGATTTGTATTTGATGTGATTCCATTCTTGGATAAAGCACAATTTTCATCATTACAAGAGTCTTTTTTCTTTTCTGCTATTGCAGAAGCAGGAATACAAGATTTCAATTGAAAGGATTCACCCCATCGTATAATCGTTCGTTCCTTCGATGATGATTTCGATTTCTCTAAGGATACAATTTGAAATAAATTTCGAGCACAAACTTTTTTATTAGATTCACAAACGGATATATTTATATCTGGATCAAAAGGATCACATGACAATGACCCTCCTGTCTGTTTGTGAATGAGTGCAATACAATCTCCATCACGAAGAAAACCGTCTTGACTGCTGGAATAGGGCACCTGTAAGTTTGTTTTTAGAACAAATGAATTTCGAAAAGGCTCATATTCTGAAGCATTACACTTGAAAAAAATCTTACCCTCTGAGTACAATGTTCTAGTTTCATTTTCAGCCGGTTAAAGGCCTTCTGATGATAATTCATATCCAACTTTTTAGCATCTTCGATGCATAAATCTTCTAACCAATTTCCGATTCGTGTCTTGCTCCCATATCTTTGTGCTCCAGCAAGTTGCTGGGGTGTAAATTGCATTTTGATTGTTGGTAAAATATTAATCGAAATAAGTTGTTAAAAGCGCAAAATATATATCTGTTTTGATTCCAAATTTTGAATGTCTCCCAAAAATGATTTGAAAACCTTTCTTAAGCTAAAAAGGGAAAAGAATATGGAAAGAGACGAGAAGTAGGGCACTAACTTATTTTTTTCATAATGAAACAAACTCATAATTACAATAATGATGGTTATGCTGAAATGAATTCTACAAAGTTTCGTTCACAAGACTTGTTTCTTGCGCTTATTTTAGATATTACTTGTTACAGGCAATATACATTGTTCAACTCGATCCCTATGAATAATCGAAGTTACATTTCTTTTCATCATGTGATCTGAATTTAAATGAATGCTTCCGTGTAACAATTTGCTGTTCAATATTTTGTTTGAATTCATAACTCTGTTTCCTATTATCTCTGTTTTTCATATCCTTCTCATCTTTAAAAGTTGATGAGGGAAGCATGTATGAGGCAGTCACATGATTCAATATTTGATCTCTAAATGCGCGTGATATAGATCCATCTGGACGCCAAATCTCTTCATGTGGAGCAAATATGCTGTGTTTGACTGTTAAATGTTCTAAATCTGGTATTTTTATAGGTTGTATCAAGGTTGATCGCCAATTTTCTTCTAGGGGGTTATTTTCCTGATGAGAAGGATTATCTTGTAAGGTGGTTCGGATGTGATCAAGGAAAATGTACATTTTGTCATAGAATGTATAATGAGATTTTTGCAATCAGATGAAGGCTTTAGAGGATTGAGTTATAAATGCTTTCGTACACAGAGATGACATTTATGCGAAATGAATTTTATAGTAAAAATGGGGGAATCATAAAAAAGTCATGTCGTGAAATCTCAACGCATCTTTGCGCATATCTAAGCCACTTGCATTTTCCTCTATCCATTAAAAATAGCTAATCAAGAGATGATTCCATCCCATACTCATATCTGGTCTTTCTAAAAGTTAAGAACAGACTTTATCAAACATATAAGGTGTGATTCATTTAATCATCGGTGATACCGGTGGCTGTTTGTTTCTCGTATTTTACTCCCTCCATGCTGTGACTTATCAGGTTTATCATATGTGACCCATGTGACAAATGTGAGTCATTGTGTCTGATGACATATTTCTTCATGAATTATTCCATGGTCTAGAGATGAAATACAAAAAAAATCTAAAGTATTTTACGCTCGCTTTTGAATGCTCTTATCTTTTTTTCAAAAAAAATTAGTTAATATGAGTTCCGACCTAAATGAAAGCGCATTCCATATCCTATCGTTGTCATCTTTAAAACGAAGGAACAAACGTCATTGATCGAATAACTTTTTCCATAACGTCCGTGGGTTTCATGGATTGCGTAAAAACATCTGCCAATTCTCCCTTATCATCATGAAAATAAATAACAATCGAATGATCTACCAAATAATCACCATCCTCCGTCTCATCTGCCTTACTAACATAAACTCTATACTTCTTTGCCATTTGTTGTACCTGCTCTGGACAACCCGTCAAAAATACATAATTGGGATGAAAATCTTTGGAATATTCTTGAAGTGCCTGTAAGGAATCACGTGCTGGGTCAACAGAGACAAAAATAGGGACGATATCTTTGGCTAGTTCAGGATGTTTTTGTTTTACCATATCCAACACCTTGGCGACCTTTACCATTTCACTAGGACAAATATCAGGACATCGTGCGAATCCAAAATAGAGGAGTGTCCATTTTCCAGCAAAGGACTGTTCTGTGACTAGATTACCTTTTAGGTCCACTAAGGACCAAGGTCCACCAATGGCTGGTTTTCCAGCTATATTTATTTATGTGAGAAAGCAGAGAAAAAGGTGAGAAAGACATCCTTTTGTGCCATAGCTAGGATATGAGAAATAAATCAACTTTTAGATCACCACAAACAACAAACAAAATGCATTTCGAATCAGGCAGGAACTAACATGATCAACATGCGCAAAATCGAACGAATGAACAAAATTTGTCTCCAAGGAAATTGAATATCCTATTCTCATAAAAAAACAATACTGTTGCTTTTTTGTATTGGGCGTAAGTATATAGATAAACAATAATGTCAACACATGATTGTTATTCCGTATCACTCGCTAGCCTCTTTCTAGCTCAAACATACACGCATACATGCGTACTCTTTGTTGGATGGATATGTCGCAAAACATGATACCGTGTCGTGATCCTATTCACAACTCACACGAACTAAACGCTTCTTCCACAGGAAACCAACCAAAATTAGTTTGTTTATATTTACGTTTTGCCCAGTAAGGACCTGGACTCCATCCAGACTCACTAGAGACCTGTAGTTGATACCAAAGTCAAATAGTAAAGGACAAAAAGTCCACAATTGAGTTTTCAAAAGGGTGGGATTAGATGGAACCGATTTCTGGAACGAATGAATCCTGATCATTTGGATGGAGTTTGTTACTTACAATAGTACCCATGGCTTTTTCCAAACGTCGTTCTCGTTCCACACGATAATATGCCACGGCAGCTGCAGCAGCGACTCCTACGATCCCCAACATTGTCCAACTCACAGGTCCTTTCCCATCTGCATCACCTCCAGGTCCACCTGACATTTTTCGTTTTGGATGTTGTAAATGTTTTGGATGTTTTTGTTGCAAGTGTTGTTGTTTGTGGAGTTTGGAGAATGTCTTTGTGTGCAAGGATGGACGGGAGGATGATGGGATAGTTTTGGAAAATGATGCGAGGGAACGAGAGAGGCTGTGGCTACGATGGCTCATTCGTATCATGGTGTTGCTTATCGGAGATGCCATTGTCATTATTATTTATGTTTCCTTGAATGAGGGATGGTGAAAGAAATGTTCAGAATTCAGTTATTTGATTTCTCAAGGAATAGCAACTTATCAATGATGAGTCACCGTGTAACATCTTTATCTTTATACCAGCAGGGAAAAACTAGTCTGTCCATATATTTTTCCAACAATTCACGTGTTTTTCAAACTTAATGGTTTCCACTAGCCCCCCACCACACACAAGTTTCAGATGTTCTCTTTTGGGTTGGCGAGATTGTGTAAAAGTTCGTTCGTTTTTTGTTAAGTGGACTCTACTAACCGAATAGCTGCAAATTTTTTGTTCTACGTATGTTAAAATTGATTCAAGATCTCTAAGTAAGATTTAACTTCGTATCGTTAACTCATTAATCCTAAATTGTAAGCTTTAATAATAAAAAAGGGATTTCTATAAAATCCATAACATTTTGTAGATTCATGTTGGTAGACAGCTTCATCAATTACAGTGATGTAAAGCTAAAATTTGTGTAAGTAATGTAATAACCAAAAATCTATTGATTTATAATTCTTTTCCATATAACATTTCACATTTTTCTAACTTCACCATTTTA
>Ga0209092_10001259_pt1 | contig 25136 bp, 27 predicted proteins | sample FraStrMetagenome_FD_187446 | JGI IMG/M metagenome (GOLD analysis project Ga0209092, IMG submission 187446) | Marine eukaryotic phytoplankton communities from Arctic Ocean - Fram Strait ARC3M Metagenome (SPAdes) (version 2) | ecosystem: Environmental > Aquatic > Marine > Oceanic | place: Fram... | reverse complement strand
TATTAATTGGGAATAACATATCTTGGATTTTACAATAATTAATTTGATTTATCTTAAACTTTGTATAACCAAATGTTGTGCGATATCAACACTGTCTTGATATAAGGAATATTCCACAGGATGGTGCGCATTTATACAAATAATCTTCAATCTTGAGAAGACCTCTAACAATTTTACATTTAGATATCGTCTCAATGGCAGCGCGTCTGACTTGTAATCAGAAGTTCCGAGTTCAATTCTCGGCGAAGGGTTGAGTCACCAGTCTGTAGATTCAAATTCCACGCACAACGGTCTATATGTTATTATCTTTCCCCCATAGGCTTGTCTATCGGACCCAAGATCCGAAGACGAATGTCTCACGTCGGTTCAAGTCTGACAGATAGCGAAATGGTTATTTTTGACCCTAAAAATAAGAATATATTCATTGTCAATAATAAATTTTTTTACAATTAATGGATTATCAAGGTTAACAGATAAGGTGTTATATTTACAACGAGGGATTGTGTTAACACGGAATTATTTTTTTAATTATTATTAATTATTATTTTCAAATACTAATTAAAAAATGAACGGTTGTTTTGGATGTGGGTAACATTGGGCTTAAAGATTTATCCATTAATAAATCTAACAATTATTATGATTAAAGATATTATAAATTTCTCAAACGTCTCTTACTAGCCTTATTCGCCTATACTTATGTAGTACCAATATTTTTTCCCATATTATATCTAAAAGTTTTTTATTTCTATTGAAAAAATCTTTCTCTAAAATATGTTCTTTCCAATCTTTGGAATCCATAAAATCCATAAAATCCATTATATATAATATTTTTAATAATTTATATATGTCAAATAACAATAATTACAATTTGTTATAATACATTATTAGACTTGTTTTTGATTTAATTGATTTTCTTTTAGGGAAAACGCCAGTAACTTCAAGTCCCAACAAGTAACCATGGGTACCCTCTTCCGCTGTCTGAAAATTATCTAGATTTAACACTATAGATTTGGTTATTAAACCGAGAACCGTTTTATAGAAGCGGGGGACAATTGAAACAGTTGATAAAACAGAACTAATATCAAAAATATTGATGTACAGTGGAATCTAGTTTTATATTATGTTTTTTATTTAGATAGGATGTACACTAGGTAATCTAGAAAACTGCCTAACTCGGAAATAGGTAACATAACAATAAATAGACCACATTTTATTTTTAGACTCTCGATCAACACAAGTTGCCAGATTTGCTCATCATGCCTTTTCGCGGGTTTTAGTTTGATTTCTAGGTCTGGACGAGACGAACCGAAACTGTATTTGTCTAATTTTGACCGGAAAACGCCAAATAAATTATCTAGTTTGACTAAGAACGGTCAATAGATCAAGAACATTCTGGATATTTCACTGACACAATAGTGATAACCCATTACATTTATTTACAAGTATTACCTTTTTCATAAATAATATTGTATAAGTCTATTCTATATATGGGAAACTTTGTAGAAGATGTTTTATTATTGGGTATTAATAAAATAGATAGCCCTTATGGATTATATGCTGCTTTAATGCCGTTTATAAATGAATTTTTGAATTTATTTACATTAACTATATTTACACCATATTTCGGTTTTGAATTGTACCCTCATCGCCCAAAAACAATTAAGGAGGGTATACTAAAAACAATGATAGATACATTGGCTATTACGGGTATAGTAGCAAACGCTTCTTATTATGGCGGACAGTATTCGAGAGATATAGGATTTGTAAAAGGTGTATTATATGCTTTTTTCACTTTTTTCATACCAAATTTATTTATGAATAGGGTATTGGGATCAAAATACCACCATGTAAACCTATTTTTAGGTTTGGTGTTTATCTACATCTTGGATATTATGGTACACGGAACCTCATATTACTATATACACCATGTAGTAAAACACAAGGAGAAAGATAAAAAAAAATAATACAAATTTTAAAAATCTTCACTTTATTTATTGCCATTTCTAGTAATAAAATACAGAATAAGAACTATAAACAGTATTGTTATTGTGTCAAAAATCCAAATTTTAATATATTTGAAACCGCTTTAATTCTACGTTCATCTACCGCGTACACATATAATTATTTTGCGTGAATATCGGAAAGTTTTGGCGGTGTAAAATAAAAAAAAATTCTCAGTACGGGATTTGAACCCGTGACCTTCGGCTCATAAGACCGATGCTCTACCAACTGAGCTAACAGAGATGTTACCGTGCTCCCCAACCTGACACAACTCAACAATAACACCCACCATTAAATATCTATTCGGTACTTCAATTTTTTTTAAACCGCCACCTTGTGGTACCGCGAGCATAAAATACTTATATATTGAGTCTGATCGCATAACGCGATGACATAACTTAGAATCATACAAAGTTCTATACCCACTTTTTATGACAAAATCTACTTCAATATTCTCAAAAAAAAAACAATCATATAAACAAAAGGAAAAATTGTCGTCTATAAATCGTAAAAACACATTAACAAAAAATTTCTACAACAAAAAATGTTTTTTTTGTTCGTTTCTGTGTTTTCTCACAGTTTTTTGGCGTCTAATGAAGACAGTCAGTTGGCATTGAAGATGTCGTTGTCGTCGGGCTATCAATTGGGGACAATCGTCGCATGGCTGCGGCAACTTCTTCTCTGATTTCACCTTTTTCCATAGGCGTCATATCTACGTGAGATTCCTCCACCTGTGATTTCTCCTCGTCTGATGCTCCGATAACAACCGATGGACGCAAGCGAGGTTTGGGCGCATCCGTTGGTTTCTTGCTTCCGCTTGCCGAAACCTTCCAGAACCATGGCTCATCGTAAATGACTTGGACCTGTTGTCCACCGCGAAGGGCGTCCAGAACAGCCATTGCTTCTCCCGATCGTGTGTTCCATTTTCCAGGAGCAAAATGGACAAAAGCTCGCTTGTGGGTTCCACAGTGGATAACATCAACTCGTTCAACATATCCCCAGCCACACGAAATGAATGTTTGCTTAATGCGACGCCACCCGATATTATTAAAGACTCGCGGAATACAAAGACTGACACCAGTTGCGACATCGCAACTGTTGGCATTGTTGGCATTTCTGACATTTCTGACATTTTTGGTATTGGAATTAGAAGATGACATTTTAAAGTTTTTTTTTGATTGATTTGTATTTTGGGTTTTATATGCCTTCTTCCATGTTCCCAAATTGTACTTCAATTTTTTTATAAGGGGTATACTATTTATTTATCACTGCTTCCGATGGAACAAATGATTGTATTCCCGTAATAGCCCGTCCTAAAATTAAAGCATGAACATCATTTGTACCTTCATATGTATTAACAGCTTCTAAATTCATAACATGTCTAATAATATGATACTCATCTGATATACCATTGCCACCCAACATATCTCTTGCTTCTCGTGCTATATTAATAGCACTAATACATGAATTTCTTTTTACCATGGATATCATTTGTGGAGCTATGGTACCCGCTTCTTTCATTCTACCTACCTGGTAACAAGCCATTTGGCCTAACGCAATATTAGTAGCCATATCTGCTAATTTCTTTTGTATTAATTGGTTCGCAGCCAATGGTGCTCCAAATTGCGTTCTTTCTAATGTATATTCCCTTGCTTTAGCATAACAAAATTCAGCTGATCCCAAAACACCCCATGATATTCCAAATCTAGCATTATTTAAACAGTTAAATGGTCCACCTAATCCTGTGATTCCGGGTAATACATTTGTCACTGGTATAGTGACCCTGTCCATAAATATCATGCCTGTGGGCGAGGATCTTAATGAAAATTTACCTTCTATTTTGGGGGATTCCAATCCTTTCATACCTTTTTCCATAATAAATCCTTTAATTTTATTACCATCTGATGTGTCTTTGGCCCACACTACGAAAATATCAGCAATAGGTGAATTCGTTATCCAATTTTTAGAACCGGTCAATTCATAATCGCCGCCAATATTTAATACAGCTTTTGTTTCCATTCCTGCTGGATCCGAACCATGATTTGGTTCTGTTAAACCAAAACATCCCACAATTTCACCCGAGGCAAGTCGTGGCAAATATTTCTCTTTTTGTTCTTCAGAACCAAACGCATTTATCGGATGCATAACCAATGATGACTGGACACTCATCGCACTACGGTATGAACTATCAACGCGTTCTATTTCTCTTGAAATCAAACCATATCCATTATATCCAATACCGGGGCACCCATATCCTTCAATTGTTGAACCCAATAAGCCAAGCGACCCCATCTCTTGAAATATACCACGGTCAAATGTTTCATTTCTGTTGTTATCTAATACACGCGGCATTAAATTCTCTTGACAGTAGTCATGAGCCGTCTGAGAAACCATCTTTTCCTCTTCTGTTAATAAAGATTCCATATTCAAGGGATCGTCCCATTTAAAATCAACAAAATGCTCTTTTTGAATAGAAGTAGCGATACGTCTTTTAATTGTTATATTGGTTACACAATATGGCAAAAACGCGTGTGATGTTGTAACCAACCGGTTAACACGAATTGGACTGAAAAATCTTTTTACAAACATTTTTTTTATTGGGTAATAAATATTAAAAAAAAAATCAATTTTATAATAAAAGTATATCCAATATAAATTTTATAAACAGTTATTCCAATAAATTTATTAATTATCAAAAATATCTATTTTCTCTTTCTAGTTTTGTTCTTTTTTCTAGTTTTCTTTTTTTCTCTCTTTTGTTTTTTTTTACCACCTGTTGCCTTATACTTTCTTGTTTTTCTATTCATATGATGTTTAGGAAGTTAATATTCAAATAATGTTTAGGAAATTAATATTCAAATATTGTTTTTTAATAATAATATTTGATATATATATATATATATGAGTGGTAAAAAAAAAGAACATTTCTTGGCAGCTGATGTCGCGACAACGACAGAAAACCTAATTAAAAGATTTGGAACAACATCCGCGTACGGCGCAGATAATCCTCTTACCCCCGCGCAGATAAGGTGCGCGAAGCGTCAAAAGGAGAGAGAGAAGGGGAGCATATGTAGTGGATTGTCGTGTACAATTATGGGAGGCAAAAGAAAGTCTGGTCGTAGAAGAAAAACGCGTAGAAAAAGAAAAACGCGTAGAAAAAGAAAAACGCGTTATGGGAGAAAAAAACAGCGTGGAAATAAACGGAAATCAAAAAAAACAAGAAGATAAATTTATATATATAAATTTTATATATATAAATAACGCCCGATAGCAATGAAGGTAACGTATCTAAAAAATTTATTTTTACGATGATTTTTGTTTTTTGTTTTTTTGTTGGAGACTATATCCAGTTGAGGTGCGTCTCTTATTCATTCTCCGATTTATTGAATACGCTCCAGCTTCTCTTCGAGACACTCCAATCGCACTCTAGCATCGTCAATATCTCCCTCATCGGCCCAGCTTGTCGCGTTTTGCTCTTCTTCTTCAAGGTCTTCTCTGGCGACCGCGATTTCAGCCTTCAACTGGGCAATTCTGTTAAGTCGCTTCTTGTTTTTGAGAAGTGCGTCCTTTGATACTACGACTGGTGCCGCGCGAAACTCTGTGTCAGGTTGAAGAGACGATTTGGGAGAAGGAGCAATCTTCTTATTGTTGGTTTTCTTAAGAGGTTTCAACGCGAGCTTGTTTGTCCATTTTCCCAGCAGAGGTGATTGCTTGGGGTGACTGGTGGAACTTGTCTCTTCAACGCTTTCAATAACCGAAAAATTAAACGACTTACGGGCCGCGATACGTGGACCAGGGCTCGTTGCTTTCCTGGTGGGCCCGCTCTTGGTGACATCAATCCACTCACCGTTCTTGGCAGCGGTTTTGCGCTGGAGATAAACGTTTTGAGAGGCTTGGCGACGAAGTGACGTGCGACCCGATTCACGCATTGCCTTGGCAAGAAGCTTTGGACAAAGTGTAACATACTGTTTGCGGTTCTTGTCAAAATGACCCTTGACGTGATCACTTGCGTGACAATACCGACAGTCAACTTTGTTACTTGGATGAATGGTCATAGCGGACATTTTTTGATTGAGGTTTTGAATTATTTTTTTTTTTGATTGTTATTTGGTTTTTATATATCTTTCATGTATAAGAAATTTTGTACTTCAATTTTTTTATTTTAATTCCGTTTTCAACAACACCGCGTTGTTCAAAAATAAAAAATAAGGATTTATTTTTTATTAAAACTGATCTGAATTACTACATTACTGGAACACAATGTTTAAAAAAATTTTTATGACAGAGCAAAATCAATCTATTGTGGTTTTGAAACAAAAAATGTCGATGAAAAAATAAAAAATTGATTCAAAAAAACCGAAAAAACGAAAATGTAATAAATATGTCCACATTATTAGTTGATGATGATGTGAAAAAATCCAAAATTAAATCCACAATTAAATCCACAATTAAATCCAAAAATAAACCCAAAATTAAACCCAAAATCAAGCTTAAAATAAAAACTAAAATTAAGATTGAATCTGAAAAAACAGATGTTGAAACCAATGTTAAAATCAATGTTAAAACCGACGATAAACCCGACGATAAACCCGACGACGATAAACCCGACGATAAAATAGATGTTAAAACAGATTCCAACCAGATTATAATTCCAAAACTTCAAAAGATTGTGAATGAAGATTGTATAACTGGGATGAGAAAACTAAAAGACGATTCTGTTGATATTATCATTTGTGATCCTCCATACAATATTGGTAAGGATTTCGGTAATAATAGTGATAAACAAAAAATGGATGAATATTTGCCCTGGTGCGATGAATGGATCGCCGAGTGTATTCGTATTTTGAAACCAAAAGGTACATTATATATATACGGATTTAGTGAAATTTTGGCCTATATCAGAGTGAGGATTAATATTAATGTTAGGTGGGTAATTTGGCATTACACTAATAAAGTAACACCTTCATTGAATTTTTGGCAAAGAACACATGAAAGTATACTCTGTTGTTATAAGGAAAAACCAGTATTTAATAGAGATGAAGTTAGAGAACCTTATACAAAGGCCTATCTTAAAAACGCGGCTGGGAAAGTTAGAAAAGCAACAAAAGGCAGATTTAGCAATGGTACAAAAGAAACCATATATAAAGCACATAAAAATGGAGCACTTCCAAGAGATGTTATTAAAATCTCCGCTTTAGCTGGAGGAGCAGGTAAAAAAGAAAGAGTTGATCATCCAACTCAAAAACCATTGGCGCTTTGTGAAAAATTAATTAAAGCGAGTAAAAATGGCGAAGATACTTTAATGGTTATACCCTTCGCTGGGTCGGGTAGTGAATGTGTCGCAGCAAAAACATTAGGTATTAATTTCATAGGATATGAAATTAATCAGAAATACATAGATTTGTGTAATGAACGATTGGAATCTTTACCTTAAAAATTGGTTGTTTGACAGTTTGAAGTTTTATACAAAATATTATCATGAATAAAATAATTTATTCTCTCCCAATATTATTTTTTTATTGTTTTAAATGTTACACAGTACAATCTAGCTCAGTGGTAAACTGGAAAATAAAAAACAAAGCCTCTATTGTTTTTTATCGTCGACTATTAGTAAGGAGTTTAAATTTACATTTTTTTTGCTAAATTTACATTTTTTTTGCTAAATTTACATTTTTTTTGCTAATTTTACATTCTTTGCCGCTTTCTTGTCCGCGATTTGTTTTTTCTTTAATTCTACCTTTTTCTGTTTTAACTTTGCTTTTTCCTGTCTTAACTTTGCTTTTTCCTCTTTTAATTTTGCTTTTTCCTCTTTTAATTTCTTTGACACTTCATTTTTTGCTACTTTTACTAGTTCTCGCGTCGCCGCGCCCAATGCTAGCGCTGCGTTGATTTGTTCACTTGGAATTGGTTCTTGAGATGAAGGGTTATTCTCAATAAAGTCAATTAACTGAAGAGACAACGATTTATGATTTTCTGGAGATTGGAATTCGTGTATTTTTCCGCTGATATCCCCAGAGCTGAACCAGCAACCCTGTCCCCCAGCACCACCTTGTTGTGTAATTGCGCCCTCCTCAATGAGCTTCATAAATTGGGGCTTGGAAACAATAAAGTATCGGATTTTTTGGAAATCAATGCCAACGCACATGAGATATGACCATTCGTGGTCAGCGAGGACATGTTGCCATCTGAAGCAATTCTTATTTGCCATGCGCCAGTATCTGGAAGATTTCAATTCAATTCTGCTGTTGTTTTTGTTCAAATCCCAACCGGTTTTCCCTTTTACGTCTTTTACTTTTTGACAATCAAATAAATCACAGGTAATGTGTTCCATAATTGAACCGAATTTCTTATTCCCAAGCGAAACAAGTTCTACCATTTCGGCTGGCGCGCCATTGTTCGCATACCAAAGTGGTGTTGGAATATTTGCGGTTTTAAGATGTTCTTTCAATCTGCCTATTGAGAGTAATTGTTTCAATGATGCCATTTTTTTTGTTTATTATTTTGTTTATTATTTTGTTTATTATTTTGTTTAAAAGTTGGTGGTTTATATGATTTGATTCTATAATACTAAAACGTACTTCAATTTTACCAGTTTTTTTTTATGATTTGAACAATATGTGTTTGTTCAAATCATTCATATATAGTAGGGTAATTTGAATAACCCCGATTGCTATAAATTTTCAAATAAAAAAAATCGTCGGTGATCTTTGATTTTTGTTTTAAAGACTTTATTTCCAAAATGGATCAGATGGATTACATATTGTATTTTGATTCCCACGAAGGTCTTTTTGATGATTATCAAAATAAATCTCGTCAATGTGAATATGGCAATACCATCTGTTTTCGTGACGATGGTGGTTTTCTGTTTGATTAATTGAAAACTCATCTGTTACGATTTTGTCGGTTTGTTCAAAAGCTTGTGTAACAGTTGCTTTGCCGATACATTTTTTCTGACAAGAAATATACATAGTATCTCCTACTTTAACTTTGTCAATGTTGCGAGTTGAAGTTCTTCCCCATGATTGGATCATGTTTTTTCCAGACTCGGAAGCAGCAGCAGCTAGCATGCGACCAGATGCGTTGTAATTTTTTGCGTTCCAAGAAAGTTGCCAGGTTGCCATATTTGTTAGAAAGTTAGTTGTTTTTAGTTGTTTTTAGTTGTTTTTATCTTTCCAGGAGAAAACTACTTCAATTTTTTGAAGAAACTAAAAAAATAATAATTATTCCAAGAGACATTATCGTTTTTAATTTTCTTTATAAGTTCTTTCGGTAATGTTATTTTTTTGATTTGTTCCAATTTCCAGATTACGAATGGGTTTAAATCTTGATACATAGACTTTGAATCCACTAACAATTTGACTCAAATCTGCTTTTCGCTGTTTCAAATCCAGAACCATTGGGTCGGAACATCGCGTCGTTATACCATCTTTGAATACTTTTAGCAGCCAATTCATTTTTTTCCAAATATATAGCTCGGTTTATTTTTTTCAAAACTCCGGGATCTAAACCAAAAGAATTATAAACCGGTAAAGAGCCAAAACCGGTCATTGATTGGGTATATTTTTATTAATTATTTTTTTTATCATGTATGGTTTAAATCCAGCTGAACAATTCGTATGCGGTGTAATGGATGAATATTGATCTTCCCTAACAAAATCAACATCAATGTCTAATTTTTGGTTGGATGGTTCTTGTTGTAGTTGGTATGTGATTTTAAACATTTTATATAATTTGTGTATTTTTATTTTGTGTTTCTTTTTCATATAAAAATGAAATAAACTTCAATTTTATGTTTTTCAAATATTGGTATGACGATTTGCCTATTATGATAGCCTTTGTTCAAATATTCATTATAACGATGGTCTCGTAATTTGGATAACGGTTGTTTATTCAAATATTCATTATAACGATGGTCTCGTAATTTGGATAACGGTTGTTTATTCAAATATTCATTATAACGATGGTCTCGTAATTTGGATAACTGTCGTTTGTTCAACTTTGGTTATAACGAGGGTCTCTAATTTGGATAACTGTCGTTTGTTCAACTTTGGTTATAACGAGGGTCTCGTAATTTGGATAACGGTTGTTTATTCAAATATTCATTATAACGATGGTCTCGTAATTTGGATAACTGTCGTTTGTTCAAATATTCATTATAACGATGGTCTCGTAATTTGGATAACTGTCGTTTGTTCAACTTTGGTTATAACGATGGTCTCGTAATTTGGATAACGGTTGTTTATTCAAATATTCATTATAACGATGGTCTCGTAATTTGGATAACTGTCGTTTGTTCAACTGTTGGTTACAACGAGGGTCTTGTGAGTTGGATAACAACCGTTTGTTCAAATATTGCTATAATAATGGGTTCGTAATTTGGATAACCATCGTTTGTTCAAATGCTGGTATAACGATGGTCTTGCAATTTGGATCTCTTCTTTTTATTTTTTAGTTTGCTTGTTTTTTTAAAACTTGTAATCATCCTTTATAATCTCCTGCTAAATTTTGGAAACTTGTTTTATGAATTTTATATCTAATACCGCCAGGGCTATAAAGTATATGATTTATCCAATTATCAATAATAACGCTATTTTTTAGAATAGTTATGGCTTTTTTTCTATAATATTCGCGCATATCTTCTTCAACCATTCTTAAAATTTGATAGCGGGTAGAAGTCCAAAACCATTGCAAACTTTCATACCCTTTGGCACGTTCGTCTATACATTCTTTAATAATAAGAGAATAATTACCAATATCAAGGATTCTATATGGAAGTCTTTGGTTCATTTGAATTAATTTTTTCCACGCTACAGAAAAATGTATCATATGTAAAATATCATCATAAACAACCTGTCTACTAGGCCCCCTATATTGATATGAAGGTTCATCCATTGTTTTTATTGATTTTAAATAACTTTTAAATTAAAATCAATTTATTCACAGTGATATTTCTTCTCAAGCTTCAAATGTTGGAAATAACTTCGTAATTTGGATAACCGCAAAATGTTCAAATTTAATCAAAAAAATTGATGTACTTTTCAACCGGTAATATGAAATTAAACAAAACTTCCAACTATCAAAACTTAAACTATAAAATATACAAACTGAAATGACTACCGTATCAAAGGCAGTACAAGAATTTAAAAACTGGATTTCTGTAGCGGGTTTATCGGAAAAAAAACACCAACTTGAAGGCATTAAATGGTGCTTGGAAAGAGAACTCAATACATTGAACAATATCAGAGGCGGTATTGTTGCGGATGAGATGGGGTTGGGCAAAACCATTCTTATGCTTGGTTTGATAATTTCACACTTTAAAAAAGGTGGAACTATTATTATTGTACCGCCAGCATTGCTTAGTCAGTGGACCACTGAAATTGAGAGACTTTTCGGTCACTCTCCAGCGGTTTATCATGGCAAAACTTTGAAAAATATTAAATCCCGTCTTGAAGATGGTGAACAAATGCCTATTGTTATCACTACTTATGGTATTATAATGTCTCGCAAACCCGATGACATTATATTTCAAAATAAATGGTTCCGAATGATATGCGATGAAGCACATCATATGAGAAATAAAAAAAGCAAATTGTTTTCAAAAATGAAACTCGTCAAATCAGAAATCAAATGGCTTTCCACGGGTACTCCTATTCAAAATAAAGCAACTGATTTGTTGAGTTTGTGTAAAATACTTGGTCTTGACAAAGCAATGGAAAAAGAACCAGAAAATACAAAAAATATTATCCTTTCCCACTCTCTTAGACGAACAAAAGAGCAAACCGCAATAAAACTACCTCCCATTGAATACCACATGGTAAGCGTCCCATGGTTGTCTGAAAAAGAAGAAAATTTCGCAGCCGATATTCATGCGCAACTCAACTTCCCAAATGTATCCGGTAGAAATGTTAACCAAGTCATGTCTTTTCTTGGAGGCAATGGTGTTCTTCCGTGGTTGACACGTGTACGTCAAGTCTGTATCTTCCCTCATCTACTTGAAAAAAGCATTTCGGCTCTTATAGATGAGGGCGTCATCGGTAGTTCTCATGATGTTAAAAATATTAAAACCACTAGTAAAATTACAGCAATTGTTAATAAAATCACAGAGAGAAAAGACAACCATAGAAGAAAACTTGTATTTTGCCATTACCATGGCGAGATTGATCTTCTTGAAGCTCATCTTAAACAACTTGGTATTAGCACAACTATTATTGATGGTAGACAATTGCCCAAACATAAAAAATTCGCAACAACTCGTGTTATCACAGAAGGACATTTCAGATCCGTCTGTAAAAATTGGAACAATGAGAATTTTACTTATCAACTTATCTCTGAATTTATGGCACCAGATGTTTGTCTGTGTCAAATCCAAACTGGATCCGAAGGTTTAAATTTACAACATTTCCATGAAATTTACTTTTCCAGCCCTTGGTGGAATCCCGCACTGGAAGACCAGGCTGTCGCAAGAGCACACAGAATTGGACAAGAACAACCAGTTGATGTGTTCCGATTCTCTCTTGAAAACTTTGGAAACGAATCAAAAAGTTTAGACCAATACTGTCTTGAGGTCCAAGAGGCAAAACGTCTTATGTCTAATAAATATCTTAAGGCGTCTGAAAAAAAAGAGGAAGTTGCGTTTGAAATTAACTATAATAAAAGAAGCTTCGGTTTCGCAAAATAAGCTTTTAGAAAAAGCTTTACCAAAAGAGGCTTTTTGGAAAAAGTTTTACCAAAAGAGGCTTTTTGGTAAAAGTTTTAAACATTTAAAACATCAACTTTTTTTTAAAGCTTTTACGTGGTGTTATAATTCATCGTTAGGAAATTGGTGAAAAGCCTTTTTAAAAAGCCTAAATTGAAATAAATTAAAACTTTAATGATTAAATATAATATGTCGTCTAAATACCCAATTTCCCCCTCGCAAAATGAAAGAGAATCCGTTACAAAAGAAAATTCCCATATTATTAGCGATATGTTGTCTCGGTATTGTGAAACACGAAAACAACTAGAAATTGAAAAAAATCAATTTCTAATATCTCAAATGATTTCATATACCAACCTAAATGCCGAACTTAATATTAATACTATTAAACAGCGCGAAAACGAGCAAAATATACTATTTTTACAACGATACCCGAGACTTGCTGTTAGACATGAGATGGGTCTTTCATGGGGAACAACTTCGCCACGTTGAAGATGTTCAAAAAGTAGTGAGAAAACAATTGTACGAATTATGAATAAAAAAAATATGATATTACAGTGTTTGTAATAATATATTGTATTTTTCTCACTTGTTCTGTAGTTATTGAAATTCCATGGCAACTTTTTCATTCCAAATTTCTTTATCTTTATTCGCGCGGATTTTATCTTGTTCTGCTAGATCAATAAATGGTTGTTTGCTCTCATCCTCCATCTCTTTCCATAACGCGCTAATTGCTTTGGAGAGTTCGCCGAACGTTGCTTCTGGATTTTTCTCTTTCATGGATTTATTTGCTTTTTGTGAAAAGTAAGTGTATGCGTTTCTGGCACTTTTTGGTTTTTTAGGTCCTTTTACCTTCTTTTTAGATTTTTGCGTTTGTTCCGAGCCAACGAGTTCAATATCTGTTTTTGTTGATGGATATCGTGTCATGAATTCTAGGAATTGTTTGTTTTGAAACTCTAAAAATCGCGCGGTTTGATCGGATTGAAATGTTTGGAATTGAGTGTATGTTGTTTGGTTGGTAGAAGTCATTTTGATATTATTATTTTAGGGTGGTTGATTAAAACCTTTCTTGAAGACGAAAAGTACTTCAATTTTTTGAATTTTGTATTTTTGACGTTTCAATTAGAAAAAGAAAAAGTATAAAACGTACAAAAATAGTTTGATAAATCTGGGAAATTACGAGAGAATAATTATTTCATTACATAAAGACTTGTACAATAAATTATAATATTTTATATAATATTTTATATAATATTTATATAATATAATAAATATGTCTGAAGGATTGGTATATGTTATGAGTAAAAATCAAAAACATTTAAGTTTTGTAGTTTGGGGTATTCCGAATAATCTATCAAATTTTTATGTATCTTATATTTGGTATATTATATTTTTTGCTGTTGTTGTAATTATGTTTTTTTATAATAAAAATAATATTACCTACAAAACAATATATCCTATAATATATGGTTTGTTAATATGTACAATAGGTCTTGTAACGCACAATTTTATCGCAAACTATAATTGGTTGTATAAAAGTAATAATAATAAATTTTTTAAAAGAAATGGTGTACAAAACGCGCAATTATCACCATATAATATTGATAGGGATAAATATATAGTTATTTTGAATCCTGAAAATTTAAAATTAAAAAATTTAGAAGAATTAACTTATATTTTTACCGCTTCTCAATTTAAAAAATTTAAACATAAATATAAATTAAAAACGTTATCATATGATAATTATTTTGCCAAAAATACAGATAATAAATGGAATAACCAACAGTTAAAATGGGGAACAAATAAAGATTTTCGTGTATTCTGGAATAGTTTTTCAAAAAACACACATTATGTTACTACTATTTTATTATCTTTTGCTTTTGTTCTAGCAACATGGAAAATAAAGATATTTTATAAAATATTCCCATGGATAATTGTTTCTCTTATCCCCCAAATCATTTCTACTTTTTGGATAAAATATGGAAATTTTAGGGAAAGGGGTATGTATATGTTTGTAATTGAGAGATTGCAAATGTTGAGTTGTTATTTTTCAATTTATACTTTAATTTTATTTATGAGTTTTAGTCAAAAATAATCATATGGTAATATAATGATAAACAAACAATATTATGAATTTATACCCTTTAAATTATACATATATATAACGCATTTTATGGCATTATTAATATGGTCTTTATTTATTTATAAATTTTGGTGGAAAAATACAGAACAAAAAGGTAAAATTTCTTGGCCCATATTGATTTCATTATCAATTCCTTATATATTGACAATACCACAAATAGTTCAATATAGTAAAAATCCCATATATCCAGAAATCTCATCTTGTATGGCTTTCCATGATTCAAAAGAATATATTTCAACGCAAAATTACGCTTGTTCTATGGGAAATATTAAACAATCAAATGCTGACACATTGTTCATGTCTTCCCTCACTTTTAACAATACTTATACATTATTACTAATAATGATAATGTCAACGGCCTTTAAATATAATATTTTTGAAAATAGTATGATTCGCAATTTTTCGATGTGGATATTATTAAATGGGTTATGGGCAACTAGTACTATGTATTTGGGTGCGTTTGGTCCATCCTCGTATATTTTAGGAGCACTAAATCAAGTTCTAGGTACCGCTTCAATGGGGGCAATATTAATTATTCTGATTAATATTTATAATAGGAAATTTATATGAACCTAGAAGTACATAATAACAGAGTGTTTAATACTCTTGGAAATGTAAAAGAATTAGAAATAATAATGAATCTTTTTCAACAATTAGAAAAGTTTAGAAAAAAATTTGTATAGCACGGTTTTAAGCTCAGAGAATACTGGGGTTAACAAAGAGAAGAAAAAGGATTGGGTTAAAAGTTGAAACCAAGTCTTTGTGGAATATAAGAAAAAGTAATAACTTACAATATACAATCCAAATACTTTAATAAATCATTTGGATAAACTTATGCTTTACAGTCTAAAAATGGATATTTTTTGTATAATTTGAAAATCGCTTGTTCTTTCATTTTTGCTTCAACCAAAATATCAAATTCTGTATTGTATTTCTTTGGTATTTCTAGTAAATAGTTAGGAATAGTTTCAATATAATCAGAATGGTGACCGCACCGACCCAAACCTTGTTCGGAAATATGAAACTTTGGTTTAATATTTTTCAATTTCCATGTTTGTAAAATTTTTGGAATATAGTACTCTTCTTTTTCAAAAACTTCATCTGGGTGTAATAATTTGTAGCATGTAAAATGATGCGTGTCAAGTACAACTGGTATCCCTATACAGTTGGCTACATCTAAACAGTCTTTTATAGAGAAACATTTTTCACAATTTTCTAAGACAAGTCTTTTTCTAACATTTTCCGGTAATTTTTTATAATTCTCACACCATCTCTTTTTGGTTTTTTCTTTATCGCCATATATACCGCCCCATGAACCACCATAACTGAATTTTTTCCCATTTCCATTTTATCCAAGACTTCAGTTTGATAACTTAAATCGCGTATTGTTTGTTGGAAATATTTTTCATTGGGCGTTCCAACCACATTATATTGACCAGGGTGAAATGTTAACCGATGATTTAAAGATCTGGCATATTTTCCTATTTCTTTTAATAATGGTTCAACAAAATCCATACTATATGATACGACTCTTGAATTACTGTAATGTGGGAACATTTCACTTGATATTCTCATTACTTTTATCCCATTTTTTTCATTCCATTTTATCATTGTATATAAATCCTTGACATTTTGTATAATTTTTTGTTTTAACGCAATAATTCCTTTTTGTTTAATTGTTCTAATAATCATTTTTCTAGAACAAAATACAGGTGGATTTTGTGTTCTTAAAACTGTATTTAAACAACATAATCCCAGTTGGATAGGTTGGTTAGTTGACATTGTTATAACGAATAACCTTTATTTCATGAATAAAAGTTATTCAATTTATTTAAGTATTATAATTTTAGAGATTTGAAATGAAAAATAAATCCAGAAGAAAAAAATCAATAATGAAGAAATTACAAGTTTGAAAACTTTAACAATAAAACAATATGTCTGTGAGATACTATACAAATAGAGTATTGTATTATACTAGAAAATTGGAAAAACAACATTTCAATAGTTCTTCTAGTCAATGGGGGAGAAAAGTCATTATAATTCTAACGAAAATAAAATGAGGAGATATTCATCATTTAGAACCTCCAAAAAAAAATATCATCTGCGTTCCACAATAAAACGGTTCATTAAAGGTAAAACCACGAAAGGATATATTTTAACGGAACGATAAATTTGACTATTTAGTAAATATCTATAATTTAATATTTGGTATATATATATAATGGAAATAACTAAGGATATATTATCATTATCTGGATTAAGAACACGTTCTAATAAAGATAACCAAGGGCAAAGAATTCCAGGTTCGGCAGAATGGAATGTAACAGATAAATCCAGAGCAGACGAAGATAAAAAAAACGTTTTAGCTAGAAGAGGTTTAAGACAAAGATCTTTAGATGATGAATTGGGAAGAAGAATACCGGCTTCTGCCAGATGGTTAGGAGAAAGAAGAACGCCTGGCGAACAAGCTGTTCTTAAAAATACATATAACAGAGGTTATGATGGTATTAGACAAGCTGTTGGAGAAGGGAAAACAACCGCTCTTTCTGCTAGAACAGCGGTAGCACCAACAAGAAGTGCTACTATGGGACTAGGGGCGTGGGGAGCCAATCCCCCGCATCATCCTGCTCTCGTTGTTGGTCCCCAGGGACCAGGAGGTCCATCAGCCTTAGCTGCCGCAAGACATAATTTAGAACGAGGAGAAACGGCAAGACGGGGAAGGGTATGGAACCCGCTAACTCAACGAATTACCAATAGAATGACAGGTGGACCAAATCCTTTATTAGACCAAGTTCATGACGCGGGGGCAAAAAGAGCTGAAAATTCAAGCATTGTCAAAACATATGGTAGAAAAAATAGAGACCTCAAATTAGCAATGGGAAAACGAATAAACAATATACCTAATTTTTTACAGCAACACCAAATCCAACCAAATTTAATTAATCCTATTTCAGATTTAACAAAAAAGGGATTGGGCGCAAAAACAGGAGGAAGACATACGCGAAAAAGAAAAACTCGCAGAAAAGTAAAAACTCGCAGAAAAGTAAAAACTCGCAGAAAAGTAAAAACTCGCAGAAAAGTAAAATCAAAAAAAAAATATAGACGTCGTAAAACAAGTAAAGCGCGTGGACAAATGAGAAATCCTCGTCGAAAAACAAATAAAAGATAAATTAAATATTATATGAGTGATATAATATTTAACATTGGACAACCGTGTATTGTTCTTCTGGTGAAACCTCTGACCAATCAAAATAATAGAAAAGATAAAAATGAAAACCGACAAAGTAGAAAGAAAATTAAATCCAGAAAAAAAAGTAATTGCCTAATTACTTTTGATTTCCCAAATTATTCAAATTTTCCCGTTGAAATTTAATCACTAGATTTTGTGATTTTTGTTGGATTATTACTTGTTTTGGTAAGTTTTTTTGCCTCGGCTTTGGCAAGTTTTTTTGCCTCGGCTTTGATAAGTTTGTCTGCTTCTTTAGCCGCTGCTTTAGTTGCTGCTTTGGCGAGTTTCTCAACTTCTTTAGCTTCGGCTTTAGCAACTTTCGCTGCCTCTTTGGCTTCGGCTTTAGCAACTTTCGCTGCTTCTTTAGCTGCTGCTTTGGCTTCGGCTTTAGCAAGTTTTTCAACTTCTTTAGCCTCGGCCTTGGCAACTTTTAATGCTTCAATTGCCTCATCTTTAGCGAGTTTTTCGGCTGCTTTGGTTGCTTCCTTGGCCTCGGCTTTGGCAAGTTTCTCAACTTCTTTGGCAGCGGCTTTGGCAAGTTTCTCAACTTCTTTGGCAGCGGCTTTGGCAAGTTTCTCAACTTCCTTGGCTTCAGCTTTGGCAAGTTTCTCAACTTTCTTGGCTTCAGCTTTGGCAAGTTTCTCAACTTCCTTGGCTTCAGCTTTGGCAAGTTTCTCAACTTCCTTGGCTTCAGCTTTGGCAAGTTTCGCTGCCGCTTTGGCTGCTACTTTAGCTGCTTTCTTCTCAGCTTTGAGTTCAGCTTTGCTTTGAGTTGAAGCAGTTGAAGAATCGCTTTCATTTCCGCTGTCCGAATCATCACTTTGGTCGCCCAAGAGTTCGTCACTTGCTTCAGCGACTAATTTTGAGATCAAATCGCATTGACTTTCACTTGCGACCTTTTTGTTTGCTTTCTTACCAGATGCTTTCAACGTTTTTGATCTGTTCACCTTGGATGCCGCGCTGCGTTTTGAGGTCAAAGAGATTGTTTTGAAATCAAACATCGCAAGGGCTTCCTCAAGCGTGCATTTGAGCGCGCCTTTTTCGTTCAAATGCGATAAGCATTTTTGGACGAAATTGGAATGAGACTCGATGAGACCGCGCTCCACGGAAGCATTCATGATAATTGATAAATTAAGAGACATTTTTTAAAGTTTTTTTAGATTGTTTTTTGTTATTGTTGTTGTGTGTTTTAATAACTCTCACTTATTCAATCAAATGTACTTCAATTTTTTTGTTTTTATGATAAATAATGTTTTTTTTTAAACTTAATATAAAATTATTTTAATGTTAATTGAATAACCGTTGATTATTCAATTAAATTGAAGCAAGTGTTTAAAGGCTATAACCCGTGTTTAAGTGGGTAAATGTAAGTTATTCAATTAAATTGAAGCGTTGTTTTCAACGAATAACCTCTATTTATTCAATTAAATTGAATTGTATATTTCAATTAATATTAATAAATTATCCAATTAAATTGATTTGGATAACAGTAGTTTGTTCAATTAAATTGATTTAATAATGATGGATTATTCAATTAAATTGATTTGGATAACAGCGAATTGTTCAATTAAATTGATTTGGATAACAGCGAATTGTTCAATTAAATTGATTTGGATAACAGTGATTTGTTCAATTTAATTGATTTGAATAACTGTCGTTTGTTCAATTAGATTGAATAACCACTGTTTGTTTAATTAAATTGATAACGTTGACTCGTTTGTTGGCTTGTTTGTTGTTCCTGGTTTTTTTCATCTCATGATCTTATTTACACTGCTTAAATCTTTTTTTTGATTCGGTATAATGACGATGGTATTTGCGTTCATGGTATTCGTCACTATTGATATCACTAACTTTAATCCAATTTTCTTTGATCCAGTTACGAACCACTGGAGGATAGTCATATCTTTCCATAGTCCAACCATGGTCTAAAGCCTTGTAGTTTGGTCAATTTAAGTTTAATCATTCTTGGGGTTTACAGTAGTCATTTTTGTTTGTTGTTTAAGACGTTCGTCTTAAACAATAATAAAATATTTATACTTTAAATTTATTTTATATATTTTTATTTGCGGTGTTTCTTGCTTTTGCGGTGTTTCTTGCTTTTGTGGTGTTTCTTGCTTTTGTGGTGTTTCTTGTGGTGTTTCTTGCTTTTGTGGTGTTTCTTGTGGTGTTTCTTGTTTTTGTGGTGTTTCTTGAGATGTTTTCTGGTTTTACGTCCGCCTCTAGGTTTTTTAAATTTTTCATCCATGTATCTAGCGTGAGTTTCTTCGTCCATTGGACCTAAAGCAGAAGCAACACCTCTTGCTAGATGTTCGGGTAATCCATCAAATCCACCAAACGCATTGGGAGTACTAGCGTTTAATGCCACGCGTTTTCCCAAAGCTATGCGATTAACATCTTTTCCTAAATTAGTTGCCCTTTGGTGCGCGACACCTCTTATGGAATGTAATAGAGGATTTTGAGATCCTGCTTGTTCTCCAAGCGTTCTGCGAGAAATTCTATCATAAAGAGGATCAAAATTTGTCATATAATCGTCTGTCCTCCAATCCATCATAGCTCTTTGCGCAAAAGTCGGTCCATGACCATGTCTTTGTTCTGAACGTGTTTTATTAGCATTTATTCTATGAATTGTTCTTTGGTGTTTTGTTTCGCCATTGTCGTGATGTGCGTGAGATTTCTCTTCGTTGTTTGTGTCCATGTCTATATATATATATATATAATATTTAATTTACACCGAAATTTTTTTTTTATAAATTTGATGTACATTTTAATATTATATATAAATGGCATATAACGTAAATCACAATAAATAAGTTAAACCAATAATTGGTTAATTTAATTAAAAAATCTCAGAAAAAACTTCTGTTATTTTGGAAACAAAAACGGTTCATGCCCCCTCCTTAAATTCACGTGCTTTTAAAGTTTAGGGGTCATGAAGAACAAGTTTATCCTCTCCTTCATGCTCTCCATCCAGATATTTATATTCAAATGGATTTCTATTTGGGCGAGCATCAATATTTATATCCTGGAGATTGCGACGCGAGTGTTTTTCCCATAGTGAGTAGTCATTGGGACTTGTACAAAATTTTTCACCAAAAATGCGTTTATCTCTTTCGGGCTCGGAAGGACTTTCCGGGGGCCATATTTCACTGTTTCCTGGATTTAATAATTTTAAATCAGTGCCTGCTACAGTCTTGCATCTACCAGCAGTACATGGAGAACCACACGGTTCTCTAATTTCTGGCATAGTGTTTCTTACGGCTTTAAAAAAGGGGGATTCCGAACTTTCTTGAATTAATCCATATGTTTTTTCTAGTTCTTTACGACACGTTTCCCAGTCCTGGTTTTCAGAAACTCTAGGAGAATAAAATATATTTCGGCTCTTGGTTTCATCACATTCTTCTGGCCAATCATTTTGACGACTACGGTCTTCTCTTTGAGAGGGAAGACGTGGTTCGTGTACATTCTGATAGAAACCTAACATACCACCTTTTAAATATCTATTTCTTGTTTTTCTTTTTTTCTTTTTTTTTCTTGTTTTGGATTTCTTTAATTTGTTCTTTGTCTTCTTTGTCTTGTTTCTTTTGGATTTTCTCCTTCTTTTTGTTCTTCTACCGCCAAATTTACTTATCATATCGTGTGCTTCCGTTCGGCAATTACCAGCACCGCAAATTTTATTCGCCGCTTCATTTCCAGCCATGGATTGGATTGCTCCTTTTAATAACCCAGAAGGAGCGCTGTATTTTCCCATGGTATCTAGATTAACATGTTGTCCCAATTGTTCGTTAAAAACTTTCCCTGACACGATTTTAGGTTTACCTACCGTGGTCAATTTAGATTTTCCTTTTGCTGATGCCGATTCAACAATCGCATCCGGTGTTTGCCAATGACCATCTGTCCCAAGTGGATTGAAAATATCTGCGGCCCTATTATTATTTAATTTTGGCCTAGGTGAACTACTCCCTTGGTATTTCGCAACGCTAGCAGGTGTCGCCTTTGCGTAATATCCCACATGAGCAGGGTTTCCAACAAGAGTATTGTTTTCATCAACTTCCTGGACTTCCAATGTATGATGCGATAAGGGATCCAAATTACCCGCAACGCCAAAACTAGGATTATTTGTAGATTTTACTGTCACCGAATAGTTTTTTTCTGGGTTTAAATTCATTCCGGCGGACACTTTTGAAACGGATGTATTTGGTTCCGGAAACGCAAATGGAGAAGTATCATAAGTTGGCATAGTGGTAATGCCCCCAGGATTAGTAAACGTTAAAGCACCGGTATTGAAATTATAATCGTTAGAACCGGTAGTTAACGCAGATAATGCCTGGTCTTGGTTTATAGAACTAAAATTATTTCCATTATAGTTTTGATGTTCCGAATTTACAGTTGGCAATGCGGTTAAACCCCCTAAAGCAAGAGCTCCCATTGCTAATTTAGTCAATCTATTTCCTCTTTGTCTTGTATTTTTTGTTTTTTTCTTTTTGCGTGTTGACATATATATATAAATATAAATATAATTATTTTTATAAAAATTATATATTATTAAATTACAATTAAATTACAATTAAATTACAATTAAATTACAATTAAATTACAATTAATTTTAATAAATTAATATTGTTTCACACTATTAAACGCGTGTATTCAAATTTAATTTGATACAAAACATATTTTTATGAAAAAATGTTTTGTATATTGTATAAATCTAATTATTTTTATTAACCTGTCTAGTTTTACCGCTTTTTACCGCTTTTTCTCTTTCCTCCATTTATCTGAACTATTGTGCGTTTTATTCTTGTTTTTGTCTGTTTATCTCTCTATATGAATTTCTAAATATTACAAAATCGGGATTAAATTAAAACAAAATCTCTCTTCGTCTTGTTGATTATTTGAACCGACTCATATTATTTTTTAAATCTTTATTCATATCAGGCAATGCCGATGAGTGAAGTTGGAAAATACATTTATTTCTAAAGACAAATGTCATGCGAGCAACCACCGGTTTCTTTAAACCTTTCCAATTCCATGTTACAAACGCAGTATTTATATAAACATTTGAAGCCACCTCGCTAATATTATAAATTTTATCAATAACCTTTATTTCTGGCAACTTGGCAAAATAATCAAAGTATTTTTTAATATACATTCCTTGCCTCTTCTTTTGAGACACTGTTCCAATCAAATTCCCATCATCGCAGAACATCTCTGAAACTAGTTTTGGGTCGTTTTTTTCAGTTACATTTTTTATCCACAAATTTGTTAATTTTTCAATTTCATCAGAATTTATTTTATTAGTATTTAAACTATGGTAAAATGAAACCGAAACAATAATAAATACTGAAATAACCATAATGGATATCGTAGTTGTATCAAACAATGCTTTCTTTTTCACCATTATATATATTACAATAAAAAAGTTCTTGACACAACTTTTCTTATTTTTTTCTCCAAAGTTTGAGATTTATTTACAATCTAATTTTACAATCTAATTTTACAAAGCCTATTTTACAAAGCTTCCTCCCAAAAGCCTATTTTGGTAAAGCTTTTTCCAAAAGCTTCTTTATTCAAATTCATGTTTCGTGATTTCTTTAGTTTCTTTATCATATGTACCGTATGGCTCGCCACCCTCGGTCAATACCAAATTTTTGATGTCTGCGTATTCTCCATGCTCATCATATTGATAATTCGTTCCACCGACTTCAATTATCGGAAGTTCCAACTCTGCTTCCTCTTCATCATCCGAAGAATCGGCTTCAGATTCTATTGAAGCTGTTTCAAGTTCTGGTTCGGCATTCTCCGCGGCAATTTTGTCCGAAATTGCTTGTTTTGCTGCTTCTTTCGCTTCAACTTTCGCGAGTTTTTCAGCTTTCTTTGCTTCAGTTTTCGCGAGTTTTTCAGCTTTCTTTGCCTCAACTTTCGCTAGTTTTTCCGCTTCCTTCGCTAGTTTTTCTGCTTCCTTCGCCTCAACTTTCGCAAGTTTTTCAACTTCTTTTGCTTCGGCTTTCGCAAGTTTTTCAACCTCTTTTGCTTCAGCTTTCGCAAGTTTTTCAACCTCTTTTGCTTCAGCTTTCGCAAGTTTTTCAACTTCTTTGGCTTGAGCTTTCGCAAGTTTTTCAACTTCTTTGGCTTGAGCTTTGGCTACCTTTTCAGCTTCCTTCACAGCTGCTTTGGCCAATTTCTCCGCTGCTTTGTCCGCTTTTTTCTTGGCTTTGAGTTCAGCTTTGCTTTGCGTTGAAGCGGTTGAAGAATCGCTTTCATTTCCACTTTCATCTCCTAAAAGTTCACTGCTCGCTTCGGCAACCAACTTGGCGATTAAATCATCTTGAGTTTGAATCGCTTTTACTTTGATTTTTTTTGGGCGCCCGCGTTTTTTGGTAGAATCACCTTCTGAATCCGAATCTGAGACCGCTGCCGTTTTTGGTCTTCCACGAGAGACTACGCGTAAAACCAATTGCTCTTCGGGGATTGTCCACCCCATTGTTATCGCCGCTTCTTTGGCAACATCAATGTCCAATTTCATCTTCTTTGCGACATTGGCAAAAGGAACCGTTTGTTTTCCTTTTGGGTCACGGTAAAGGACTCCAAATTTCACACGTTCACGAATGTCTCCATACGGTGGTTTGTCAGTTGAGCTACATTCAGCTTGTTTTGAACAAGTTTTGCAGAAGTCACCATCGGACAATTGACCATTTGTACATTGCGTATGAAGACCATGGTTGAATCTGACAGCTTGACACCAGTCTTCTACAATTTCTCCACAGAACGGGATCAAAGAAGTTGGTTTAGCTGTGCGAGCCAATTTTGGTGCCACGCGAGACACAGACTTTTTTGCTTTGGCAGCCACGCTACGTTTTGAAGTCAAAGAGACTGTCGCAAAATCAAACATACCGAGAACTTTTTCAAGACTACAGTTCAGAATACCTTCCTCACTTAAGTGAGTAAGACAATCCGTCACAAAGGTTGTGTGGGACTCAATGAGACCACGTTCGGCAGCGGCTTTCATTACGATTGATAAGTTAAAAGACATTTTGAGTTTTTATTTTTTTGTTAATTGTTGTTGGGTGTTT
>Ga0209092_10001258_pt1 | contig 25148 bp, 11 predicted proteins | sample FraStrMetagenome_FD_187446 | JGI IMG/M metagenome (GOLD analysis project Ga0209092, IMG submission 187446) | Marine eukaryotic phytoplankton communities from Arctic Ocean - Fram Strait ARC3M Metagenome (SPAdes) (version 2) | ecosystem: Environmental > Aquatic > Marine > Oceanic | place: Fram... | reverse complement strand
TGTAAAAATCACACGATGAATATATATAATATGATGATGTAATATTTACGTCATGACGACACGTCGCCGTTTTACTTGAGAATTCAGATAGTTTTATACAAATGATTAAATTAAGCTCACTGTTTTGTTTTAATTTAACTTTACGGTTTATCAATCTTCGATAGTTTTATATCAATCGATACAAGTGACTTGGACTGTTCAAAAGGTAAGAACAGAGTATTTTTAAAACATTATTAAAACGGAGAGTTTTTCTAGAGATAAAACATCAGAATTGTGTCCTTCACAACAATTGCTTATGAGTAAGAATTACGTATCATAAATATAAAGTAGCAAACATGATTTACTTCAGTCCATATCATTATTTTTCACTCATTTATGCTCTCTATTTTTAATAATTTACATGTTGTACTTAAATGCCAGTCTGCACTTGTACGTTGTTTGGCTGTCCTTAAAGAGCTAATTTTCTTTTGTACAATATATTTTCATTAGTTGGTTTCATGATCGAGTATAACCATGCAAATTACAAACCCAGTTGGTCAGGAAAACTCATCCCAGAAAAGATTTCTTGATAAAACAAGAAAATAGACGCAATCATAGCGACCCTCCCAAGAGTAGTTTCGATCATATCTGCTTCAGTTGGGGCCATTTCTTCCCGAAGTTTCCCGGATTGAGAAGGTAGGTCAAACGCAGGTGGTAATGGAATATCAGATCGCATCTTGGGTAAATCTTGTGGTATAGAAATTGAATCAGCTACAAGGTTTTCTTGAAGAGTTTCATCTAGATCTGCTGGAGTTGTAGGGAGTGCATCAAATTCATTACCGTTCTTGTAGTAAAGTTGACTCATTTTGTTTTGTCTTGATTTCTCTGTTCTTTCTTTTCTCGCCCAAAATTTTAGTCGTGAAATATTCCTACTATTATTCGAATTCAAAGATGATACCATTTGAAGAGAGAGGTTACCGTTCGCAGATTGGTGTCTCAGAGAAAAGTTCCATTGATGTCTAGTGCAAAAGCTAGTTGGAGTATTAGGACATACTTGGAAGGCGCTAGTGCTTGCCACCAGTTGTGAGGCAATTATGAGTAGCGAAGCGTAAAAGATTCGAGTCATCGATGATATATTCGCCTTGTATAGTTGACCTAGAGTTGCTTTGGAGTGTGATTTCGCTACATTATGAGAACGGGGTGAATTCGTGGTTGGCCTGAGAAACTAAGAAACACCAATGCGTTTATCTGTATCGTACAAGTCTTACGTGTGACTCACGAGAAAGAAGTGTTCCAAATTCGAATGTTTATTTTTGCTCGATGAAAATACTTCATGGACGTCACATCTTGCTCACACACTGGTCCTCTCTTCCTAAATAAAACATCCTAAATTCCTTTACTCACGTATGCTGATATGATGTGTTGGTGTATTAAATTCTGGTATTACTTACGTGAACAAGAGAAAAAAATTGTTTTAGTATGGAATATGTCTGCTATAAGAATGAGAAATAGTCATACCTTCTAGCTACGGTATTACATATTCAGTTCTGTACAATATTCTTTAAATGCATACGCAAGAATCATTTGCTGATGTGTTTTGTGTCAGCAGAGAAGATACCATTTTGCTGATCGGCACGGTAATAGTCGATATTCATAAATAAATAAATAAAAAATGCTTGTCTTCTTTATTCATTAAGCGCGTAGGAATATAGGATATAAGACATGGTCTATACAATACATATATTGATGGATCTCGGATGACACTTCCGAATCAAAAAATGTCAAGAAAAGATATAGGATTGGCTTCTCTATCGTGGATAAAGAACTCTTTGATTCGCTCCATTTGTTTGCTTTCATCTGACAATAAAATACACATTCACCCATGTATGCCAATTAATACCTAAATATCACTTGATTAGACTCACCTATTCCTAAAGGTTATGCTGAAATCGCATTCGAGTTTTGATTCCTATTGACATTTTTTGGATCGTTTACCTAGAAAAAATCCAAGCTAAAAAACAGAAAAATGTAAGAGACTTTTTTATATCTTGCAAAATATTTTTATTGAACAGCATTTTGTTCCTTATCAAACTAGATGCGGTTTTGCCTCACATGAGTTTTCAACAAATCTGTACCCCCCTAAACCAAGGTCTAAGCTCGAAGCTACATCATTGTAAGGATAGTATGTTGTTGTATGTGTGGTATTCAAAGAGTTATTTTTTATTTTTGAAAAAGTAGAAAGGAACTGAAATTAAGAAGGGGGAGAATTTCACTGAATGCTGAAACTAGTGCAGTTTAAATCCAACCTGATTCCTTCGTTTTCAATGTTGGAAAGTTTTATTGTAATATTTTACATGTAGAAGAAACGTGTTTTATTAGTCTTCCACATGTGACATTGTTGAGATGTCTCATTGACTATACAGTTGTATGGAAAAGGTCATGGTTGTTTTCAAATATCACATCAATAATTCTTTTTAGAGACCTACGCTATTAGTTGAAGCTTAATCTTTTTGTTATTTCACTAAAGGTATACTTTTAAGATTGTCTTGAAATCCAAAATACTAAAAATTATTGTTTATGTTAGCACTTAAAATATGTATCCAATCATAATCAAAAAGAGCATACGCCAGGCTTGTATAAAATTCTTTCGCAGGTATAGGGGAAGACAAAACCTAATGCGACAAAATAAACTAAGATTTTTTTCCCAAATGCCAACAGTACTTCTTCATATCATAAAGTTAAGATCAATTATCATCATTTTGTTGAATCAACTTGGTTAATTACTTTGAAGACTTTGCCTTTAGACAATCGATTAGGTTTTGAGACCAAGTCAATTTCATTATTGTACGCTGACGTCAAATTTAGATACATTGTCTGTGATGTAAGTCATACGTAAGTCCGTGTCAAAAATCTTGAGCACACGAATTAATTCCTCATTGCAGAAACTTTAAATTCTCTTCATTCTTGACTCATATCTTGGACAATCTTCAAACAACATTGTTTGCATCGCCGATAAAGAATGAAACTATCAACAAGCACACTAATTCTTGCTCTTGCCTGTGTAGCTGGATCCACAGAGGCGTGGACATACTTAGCTAAAAGTATGGAAAATGTAGCCAAGGGCGCAACCACTTTCGGAGTCGCAGTTTCATTGGCAGCGGGTGTAGTTGCTGGACCTTCACCTGTAAATGCAGCTGATTTCACAGGATCTTACAAAGGTAAGACGGAATAAGTCAATATTTCTAATACAACATATGTTTTATTAAAATAGATATTAGTTGCGAGGTAATCTATATTTCTCAAATCTTTGTCCTTTACCAAATAAAAAACATGAATTCAATTGAACCTTGATCACAGATCCTAACCATCCTGGTTGCGCAAGACTGGTTGCTACCGAAGGCACTAGTGCACTAGTTTCTGGAGCTGATGGAAACCCAGGATGTCCAACAGGAGAAGGTAGACCATGGAAATTGGTGGGTAAAATTGATGGAGAAAACATTTTTGTTGATTTTTCACCAAAAGGAGGACCAAAGAACCTGCAAGGAAAATGGGAGACTTCTCAGCCCGCTGGAATTCGCTGGCCCGACGGAAACAAATGGGTTTTGGAGGGAAGACCAAACTAGTTGAATACTGATCACTCTAGAATCGCATTTCTATTTTAACCAAGGGTTTCGAGTTATCCCTGTACTTAATTTTAATGAACACTTAAAATTCTAATCCAATTTTTACAGAAAAATGAAAGTACAAGAACTATTTTATGCGTACCAGCATAAACAGTTGAATTGGGGATAAAAATACTTAGTTGTTCTCATAACATGAATCTATTTTCCCAAACACTTTTGGAAAAAAGAAAAGAAATATACAGTCATCGTTAAAGTACTGCGAGATAATTCTTACATTTTGTATACTCAGTATTCGAAATAACAATGCTATTACCCGTTAGATATGGTTTGAAACTACATAAAGGAGTTGTGGTGGATTGAAAAGAGCCGAACAGCTATCGTAACTAATCTTTTGTTGCAAGAGATAGACGTTTTATTCAATCGCAAGTGTCTTGTTCTGGCATCCTTTTAAAGTTCCATCAATTGTAATTAAGGTAGAATTGTTACTGGTATTCAATAAAATAGTATGTGAAATCGCGTTAAGTTTTATTGACAGGTTTATTTATGACACTTGTGAATTTGGCATTTTATTTTGGGCAACACAGGGTCCGGCACTTGTCATGAATGGAGTTCCTTTGAAAGTAGCAACACCACTACCATCTGTAACGAGATCGGGGAAGATATCATTCAACATTTTCTTCTTAATAATTTGGTTTTCTGTAGCCTGTAATCGTTTTTGATCGTGTTTGAAACAACGTTGTGAGTTTAATGAAAACGCGAAAAGACAACTTAGTCAGATTAAACTTACTGGTTCTCCATCATACCCTTCTACCATAACTCTCTCACCAACTTTGGCACCTTCTGGTGGTTCAATGAATTCAACCTTACTTCCATCTTCATTTGCAGCACACATAACCATTCCATGACTAGGGAAGCCTACCAACTTTCTTGTTTTCAAATTACTCAGTACTAGTACTCTTTGTCCTTCAAGATCTTCTAGATTGTAATGAGCTCTTAATCCTGAAGCGATGTTACGTGGTCCCGACTCTTCCCCAATATCAATTTCTTCACAGAAGAGCTTATCAGCTTCTTCATGTAACCATGCCTTGGTGATGACTCCAACACGAATATCTAATTTGGAAACATCGATATCACCGGCTGGAGCTGGAGGTTGTTTCTTCTTTTTCCCCTTAGGTTTTTCTGTTTTTTCTTCTGAAACTTCCGATGGAGTGTTCAAGGAAGTTTCTGATTTTGTGAGGTCTGACTGAAGCTTGTAAGTTAATCCTTGTGCATGAGTAAGAGCTCCTTCATCGTAAAAGTGAGGGAACTGATCAAGGAAGCGAGTGTCACTCTTATAAAATTCTCTTATATCAGTAATTCCATGAATAACCATAGCAAACCTCTCTGCTCCGAAACCTGCTGCAAAACCTGAGTATTTGAGAGGGTCGATTCCAGCCATTTCCAACACATTAGGATCTACCATTCCACAACCAAGAACCTCTAACCATTTACCACGAAAGAAAACATCCACTTCCATACTTGGTTCTGTGAAAGGAAAGTAACTTCCACGGAAGCGTACTTTGATGTCGGGTCCAAACATTTCTTTCAAAAAATGCTCTACAGTACCTTTTAAGTGACCAATATGTAAGTTTCCTCGTTCTTCAATGGCCAATATCTCTACTTGATTAAAAATCATACTATGCGTGGCATCAATATCATCTCTTCTATACACTCTTCCAGGAGCAACAATACGGAAGGGAGGTTTCCGTTTCTCCATTTGATGAATCTGCACAGCACTTGTATGAGTTCGTAGCAAGCTTCCCATATCTTCTGTTAGATAAAGTGTATCTTGCATATCCCTTGCTGGATGATCTTTAGGACAATTTAGTGCCTCGAAACAATAATAGTCCTCTTCAATCTCTGGAGAATCTTCCAAGTCTGTTACAGTGTCGTATCCCAAAATAGTGAATATATCCACAGCTTTTTCGATAGTCATACTTAAAGGGTGACGCGATCCCAAATTAGCCTTACGTCCCATAATCCCTGGCATGGTAATATCTAACTTCTCAGCCTCCATTTGCATTTCAATCTCAGATAATTCTAGTTCTTCTTTTCGAGCCTTGACTTTTTCTTCTAAATCTTGTTTCACTTTGTTCACAACCGATCCTAGTTTAGGTTTGTCTTCGTTCGAGAGAGAGCGCATAAAGATCATGACGCTAGAGACTTTTCCTTTTTTTCCCAAATAGGCAACACGGATATCTTCTACATCACGAGTTGTTTTGGCAGAGGAAAGATCTTCATCGAATTGTTCTTGGTCAACAAGTAGGCCTTTTGTGATTTCCTCGAGAGTTATAGTAGGTGATTCAGACATGAAGAGTTTTGATGGTGATTTTGATGTGGGACATTTGATGGATGTGAAGGCTTTTGAAGTTGGAGTTTGAAGGAAAGTAGATGATTTTGTCGTTTGGGTATATGGGATGAAAGCAGAACTCTTTTCAGCAAAGAGACCTGCTAGAAGAACAACGGCAGCATTTAGTCTCATTTTCTTGAAATGGTCAGTAAGAATTATTGTTTTATGTTCTGATGTGTGTGTAAAAGGACTAGCAGTATGAAAGCTAAGTTCTAGTGTAAGTTTGGTGAGCCTCCTTTACTAATGTCTGCAGCCTTTCTTTATGTTTGAAGGTTTGGTAATCAGACGAGGTGAACTGCTGTACACATCAACATCCAAATGGATCATGAGGAGACAGCAAATAAACTTATTGAGATGACGTACGTGTACGTTATGATTTAAATAAAGACAGTAGACACCGAAGATTTTACTTAGATTCCTCATCTATGAATACGAATGAGTACGTAGAATGAGGTGGTTTTCCTTAATTCCGATTAGCACCGTAAAGCACGAGAGGAGGTAATTTCATTGAGCCCTCCAAGTAAGTGCGTACGAGTATTCAACATTTTTTATTTTTTTTATCAATAAAATGGAAAAAAACAATCTTATGGATCGTATGATTCTACATAATTACTGGATACCATACTTTTACGTTGCTTTTCATTCACAAAGACCGTGATTGACAAAATTCATTATAGGTCATGATGCCTGGAAATCTTCCTCCTCCATTTCTTTTTTTTGTTCTTTTGATTTTTATTCTCCTCTTGAACTTGCATATACAAACACAATCCGAAACAATTCATAGTAATATCTCTATACTACAGAAACTATCAGTTCAAGCCATTTCTCAATATGTGTTCTATTATCTTTGCAAATGATCCCTTGGATTCAGAAAACAATGGCAATCCAATTCGTCTAACACAAAAAATAGTGACAGCCCAATGTCCTATGGATACAATTATTCCCAAATCTTTCAAAAATGAAAGGATGGCATTTCACGAAGGAGGCCGAAGTGCTCAAATTTCTTTGGCTGATTATGTATCACGAATGTTGACCAAAAGGTGCACATATGACACTTCGAAACAAAAACAATATTATATCAAAAGTGCAAACAATGAGTATAAATATCTAATTCAAATAGAAATGCTGGATCAAATGACAAGTAAACTTCAATCTCGCTCCTCTACAAAAAAAAAGAAACAATCCGTAGTTTGGAAACACAAAAAAACACAGCTTCCTTATGTATTTGAGAGAACAGATCTATGGTGTAATCCAAACTATCTCTCCATGACACTTCGTGTTTTTTGGAGAGCTTCTGACGATAATTTAATAAAATCAGTTGATGAATCTAAAATGATGGAAGAGACCAAAGCAGTCTTGTTGCAAATAATCAATGACTGGGTGATAGATCCGATCCAAAATCGACCTTTATCTTTATTTTCTTACATAGCAAGTCATGTATTGCAAGATCGTATACGACATCAATTACATCATTTATCTCCAGCATCTGATGATAGTTTTACAAATGAAAATGAAAATGAAAATGATACAAATGCTTTCAAGAGTAATATCCAGCATGGTAAAGACAAAAAAATCCATGCAGTCTCGTTTTTAACCAATGGGTCTATCCTGCCACGTAAAAGTGGAACATCTACTCGACCAATGGCAAGTCCTCCTGCTGTACCTCTTATTGCACCTACTACCTATATGCAAGTTGGGAACAAACCTGTAGATCCCATCAAAGATAAAAGTCCTATGCATAAGACTTTAACCCTTTCAATGGGCATGTACATCGGTTGGTTTCTAAAAATACCTGAACATTATAAATGTGGAATCATTATTCGCAAAGTGTGCAATGATAATGATGTTGATAAAAATGTAAGCAGATTGGAAAAGCAAGATTCTTTTGGTCACGAATGCAAAGTGGAATTAAATGGATTGATGATTCCAAGAGGTGTGACATTGATTGTGGGTGGAGGATATCATGGAAAGGTAAGCTTGGATTTGAGGAGAAACTTAAGGTATATATACAATAAATACAAAATCAATTTTACACGGGCTCATTTTCACACCTAAATCATTCTTGCTCTTATTCATAATTCAACCTATAATGATAGTCTACCCTATTGCGTGCCATAGCATTGGGTATTCATAATAAAATTCCTGGAGATGGCCGGGAATATTGTGTCACAACTCGATCAGCCGTATCTATTAGAGCAGAAGATGGTCGATACGTGCAAAACTGTAACATATCAGCTTTTATTTCCAATCTACCGTTTGCTCCAAGAAACAAATTAACAAATGCAACAGATAATTCTACAACCAAAAGATTTTCAACAAAGGAGGCTAGTGGATCTACTTCACAAGCAACCAATGTATCAGAGGCCATTGAGATGGGAGCAACAACATTATTAGTGGACGAAGATATATCCGCTGCAAATTTTATGGCACGTGATGGACGAATGAGATCATTGGTGTCCAATGAATCCATAACGCCTCTTTTGTATCGAGTCAACGGATTGTACAATACTTCCAATATATATCGACAAAACGAAGCAGGAGGTGTATCTACTGTAGTTGTTGTTGGTGGTGTAGGTGATTGGCTTGATGTCCCCCATACGGTGATTTTGATGGAGAAATATCAAGTATATGACGCAACGAAAAAGGCAAAAAGTGTTAGTGAAACATTTTCATACGGACATGTTCAATATGGTGGAAGAGGAGTAGTACATCGGTTGGAATGGGATGATGAGGGTACACCCTTACAAAGACGTCCTCTCATAAATTTTGGCAATGGGAACGAAAATAATAACAATAATGATTGGGGAAAGGGATTGTCGATGTCAATTCAAGCTGGAGGATCAATCCTTTATATGGATTCAATCATGGATAATGCAAACACAGCAGAAGATGAAAGTTTACAAAATGGACACAATACTACTGTTTGTCAAATACCTGAAAATAATGATACCGATCATTTAGATAATGAGTACGATGATGAATATGAGGATGATGATGATAAGGGAGTTATTGACATGAGTCGATGTGAACAATTATTTGGCTCTACTCATGAATTATACGGATGTGGAATGTGCCTTGTTTGGTTATTGAAATATGCGTCTCAACATCCTAAAATGGGTATGCAGGACTTGCTAGAGAAAATGGATGAAATCCTTGATGATACAAGTGAATTTGGTGGATTAAAGAAATTACAAGAAATAACTCTTGTAGCAGATAAAAATTGTACAGAGAATGATACTTTGGGAATATCTATGTTAGAAAGTGTGGGATACGCCATTCGGCCAAGACGATATGAAGTAGCAATGGCTTTGACTAGAATGAGAGGAATGATGTTTGAAACTTTACCACCAGTGCGTGACTTTGGATCGGAAGCCGCAGCTGCAAAGATAGAAGCTGAACAAAAAAAGCAGAAATTGTTGGCTCTATGGAATGCAAGGCGGAAACCTAAACGGTTCAAAGACCAATTTATTTAAAAATAAAGTTTTTCCAGTAATGTATTTGAGTTTGTAATAAATGCTCATAATAAGGATTTAAATGGTTAGATATAATGGCTCTTCATAAATTAGCATTAAAGTTGAATGTGAAGTCATCATCTATGCAATATATAAAGAAACAAATATTAAGTAAGTTCTAAACAAAATATTGACTCTAATACAAAGACATACACTTGTATATGAAACATAAGAAATGATATTTTCACGGTAAATCATGAAAAATCTTAAAATGATTTCTGCACAAAACAACTTTGCAATAGCTACATTCCGAATTGGTTCGTTTGACGAAAGCATCCCAACTCACACTGGAGTTTTTGCCGTCTTTTCGCTTACGTTCCATGTACAACAAGGAGCAGTAGGCACAAGAACGCCTATTTTTGCTTTTTTTGGTCTCTCCTCCAGAAACACGAGAATGCAATTCAGATGGTAAATGTTTTCGTTGGGGAAAATCTTTTAAGTCCATTGCTCCATTTGTCAACATGCTTCTTTTCACTCTCGTTTTTTTTCGTGGCGGTTGTAGCAGTGTTGGTAAATGTGCTGCAATTCCTGCAAAATCTCCAGCTGTTCCACCTGGTATTGTTGTAGGGTTGACTAGATTAGAACCGTTTGTGTTCGAGTTATGGTCATGATGGTGATCGTGGTGATGATCGTGTGGGGAATGATTATCATGATTATGATTTGATTCAGATGGAGCCAGAGGTTTGGCGGTGGAAGGTGGATTGGTTGGTGGTAGTGCAGATTCTGAATCAGAAGTTGATTGACATAGTTGATATCTTAGCAGCTGCATTTTTGAGGGTCCTTGGGAAATTTTCAAAGATGGAGGTAAAGCCTGTGGATGGGACTGTGGTTGTTGATCCTGTAGTTGATTTTGTAACTGTTGAATTTGTAACTCTAACACGCGATATTTTGCGTCAAAAATTCGAGCTTGTTCTTTTGATTTTGAATCCAGCATTCTAATTTTCTCTTGTTGAAGAAAAACCACAGATTCCAGGGCATCTAGTCTTTTTTTCATTTCAGTTTCATACCATTGTATAGCATTATGGGTTCCTGTATTTGTTGCTTCTACATCGTTTCTCCTAGAAGGATTGGAGGACGGAACTTCATTATCACTGATGGTATCGTTATGATTACCATTGGGAGAGATGTCTCTATCATTTCTATTGGTGGCCGTAATGAGTGCACTAGATACATTTTCACCTTGGTCATGATGCCTATGATTTTGATTCGCGATTGAATCGCCATCCACGTTATCAATGGTATTATTCTTTGTACCAGCGGCGTTTTTGTGTTGAAGATGAGGCATTTCGAATTGAATTTATGATAAGGTTCCCTAATTTCGTATGTCCCTACAATGAATGATGTTGTTGATTTGCACCTATCAACACATCTCCTGTGGAGTTTAAGTGGTGGCTTAAACTATGTCTGTTCTTCAACACTGCTCTTACTTAGGTTTTGAACGGAACAGATTTGATTTTTACTTAGAGCGAGAATTAGGCCATACAAAAATCAAACAATTTTCTGTAGGCATTTATTTTTATCTTTCTGCAGTCTCTGCATTGATTTGTGTGACGTCAGAGAGAATAAAAAATATGAGAATATTCTACGTACGTGATCATATTGATTTGGAAGTGTTCTCATAAGGTATATACCATACACCTATAGAATCATAGTTCTATCACACTCTTTCGAATCCATCATAATTTGTATTCGATTGCTTTGATTCTGTGGAATGTCCTTGTTGCAATCGTTTTCAAAACCAAGTAATAACTTGTCGATATCTCGTCTCTCCTTCACTACCATTATTTTCTTTGCATCACTTACACTAAAAGCACGCGCATTTGTCCCCATTCGATCTACATCATTTCATTCAACTAGTGCGCTCCTTCAAATGTCTGCAAGTACCTCAACTTCAACAACTGTCGTTAACCCACTATTATCCTCGTGGGCTAATGAACCTTTTCATCTTCCGCCCTTTGCTCAAATTAAACCTTCTCATTTTGAGCCGGCCTTCACTCAAGGTATGAAAGATCATTTGAACGATCTTCAAACCATTGTAGACACAAGCGAGTGCAGTTTTGATTCAATCATCGCCAAATATGATCAAGCTGGTTCAAGTCTATCAAAAGTCTCCTCTGTCTTTTCCAATATGTGCAGCTCGCTCAATACTCCTGAATTGCAAGAAGTTCAAACTAAAATGAGTTCTATCTTGAGTCGTCACTCGAGCTCTACTTACACTCTACCAGGATTATTTGAAAAAATTCAGGAAATTCATAAACAACGACTCTTATTGGGGTTAAAACCTGAACAAATTCGTCTTGTGGAACGTATACACATGGATTTTACTCGTGCTGGAGCTGAATTTACGTCTGAGAAGAAAGAGGAATATGCCAACATTAAAGCAGAATTGGCTGAATTGTCCACTCAATTTGCCCAAAACTTGATGAAGGATGAAGAGTTTGAAATAATTTTGACCAAAGAAGATATGGAAGGTTGTCCTGATTCTTTGATTGAAGCTGCCCGCACTGCAGCACAAGAACTTGGAAAAAAGGAAGATGAATATGTCGTCACATTATCCCGATCGTTAGTGGAACCATTTTTGACTTTTTCCCCAAGGAGAGATCTAAGAGAAAACGCTTGGAGAGCATGGAGTAAAAGAGGAGAACTAGATCCTGAGCGTGATAATCTTGCAATTGGAACTAAGATCCTGCGCCTTCGAAAAAAACAAGCTGAATGCCATGGATATAAGACTTTTGCTGATTATCAATGCGTTGATAGAATGGCAAAAACTCCTGAAAATGTTATGGATCTACTTGAAAATGTATGGGAAAGGGCTAAGGAATCTGCAAATCGTGAACGATTGGCTTTGGAAAAGTACGTGATGGAAAGTGGTGACGACATTGGAATGGAAGGAATTCAACCTTGGGACTGGAGGTATTACGCTGAAAAAGTGCGTGTAGCAAAATATGATTTTGACGAATCAGAACTAAAACCATATTTCTCACTGGACAAGATTACAGATGCCGTTTTTGCAGTATCGAATAATCTCTTTGGCTTAAAGTATGTCAAGCGTCCTGACATCGAAGCGTATCACCCAGATGTAGATATTTATGAAGTTCGGAAAACAGCAGAAGATGGTGAAGAGAAGTTAGTTGCAATCTTTATTCATGATAACTATGCTAGACCCTACAAATCCAGCGGTGCATGGATGTCAGAATATCGCTGTCAAACGAAAAATTTGGGTGAAGGAGTAGATAAAATGGAAGGCATTCCAATTATTTCAAACAATAATAACTTTGCAAAAGGGAAAAATACCCTGCTTTCTTTTGATGACGCAACAACTTTATTTCATGAAATGGGTCATGGACATCATGGAATGCTTTCAGATGCAACTTATGAGCGCCTTTCTTCAACTAGCGTGTTGACCGATTTTGTTGAGCTCCCGTCTCAGCTAATGGAGCATTGGCTTGAGCAACCTGAAGTTCTTAAAAAGTATGCTACTCACTTTGAAACTGGTGAGGTTGTACCCGATGAGTTACTTGCAAAACTCAAAGCCGCTAGTAACTTTAATCAAGGTTTTGGAACAATCGAATATACAGTATGCGCTTTGTTGGACATGGCATTACATCAAATGGAAGACTATCCAGACGACTTCGATTTGGCAAAATTCGAGAAAGATTATCTGGAACAAATTGGAATGCCCAAAGGCATTATCATGCGTCATCGCCCAGCTCATTTTGCACACTTATTTTATGGCTCTCACTACGCTTCTGGGTACTATGTGTACCTATGGGCAGAAGTATTAGACGCAGATGCATTTGCCGCATTTAAAGAAGCAGGAGATGTTTTTGATAAAGAGACTGCTGAAAAAGCTAGAAAATTCATTTATTCCGCTGGCAACACTGTTGCCCCAGATGAGTTATTTCGTTCATTCCGTGGCAGAGATCCTGATATTAACTTTATGCTTGAAAAGAAGGGATTGACAAATCTTGCTGAGGCGCAATAGTAAACTGACGTTTTTAGGAGAATTCAAAACGTATTAAAATTCGTTCCATGAGAATGTAAAATAATATTATTATCTTTACATAAGAGAGAAGTTTTATGTCATAAAAGCTTCTAATAACTGATGTGTTTAATAATTAATAGCATAATGTCCTGATCACTCGTTATGATTCCTGTCACAAAAATTCGTAGCTGTTCTTTGATGTCTACGGCCATTACTTGCTTGGTAATAGTTGCGACTTTTGAAACGTGGAAAAAAATCCTTCCCAGACATTTGGATTGTTCTTAAAAACCCTTTCATTTGAGTGCAATCATAGCACGTGAAACGAAGGCGTCACTTATTCAAAACAAGCTTAAATCAATTCCTTATTTCGTTCCCAAATATAATATCTCTAAGTGCTCTATCATAAGTTTATTTTCTCGGGCGCAAAAACAACGTTGCACCAGCCAAGAAAGCGCCAGCTATGATTAGCGCTTCTTTATGTTCCTTATACCATGGTTCATCGAATTCATCATCCTCTTCTATGTATTCATTGCCTTCTTTGACCCCCTCGCCAAATTTTACTCTATGCTCATTTTTTATCTTTGTATCACTTTCTTTGAAAGACGGTTGCCTCAAAATAGATGTTGGGGATGGTTGGTCATCGCCTGTGAGGTCGTTTTCCACTTTCTCATCTGGTAATGATTTAATTTTGGATTTGTTAGTGTCAATCTGTAAAAATTCTTGAGTAGATATATTTTCTCTATTACGGTTTGCTACTACTTTTTTTGATGAAGTATTTGAACTAGTAGATGATGGTGGCCCACCAAACATAGCTTTCGCTCTTAGTTTTTCTTTCTTGTCAATCGCTTTCTTCTTTTGCATAGAGTGATGAAGAAGTTTATTAATTTCCTTATCCATAATCATAAGTATCTTTTGGGATGGTTCGGATGCTTCATTTCTACTTTTCCCAGTGAAATATGGATTAATACATTCCTTAGCTTTTTTCAGCCATTGTATAGCTTGTTCATAATCTTTTAAGTTCATCCATGACTTTGCAACAATTGTAAGACTTTTCCCCCTCCATTCGCCAAAAAGTTTTGGGTCTGTTAGCCCATCTTTATTCAAAATTCCGTGAATTTTCATCCCTCTTTTATTATATAGTGCATCCAACAATATCATTGCATTGGTTGAAAAACGTTTTGCTTCATTCCATTGCTTCAACTTTATACAACATGTTGCAGCATTATTGTTACAAGTTACCATTACTTCTAGCAAATCAGCACGAAGTTCATTGGTGGAGCTGGAATCATGCTGGACATATCGCACAACATTGACAGCATCACTATAGGACATTAGAGCTGGGCTATACTCTCCTTTAGAAAATTGAATAGCAGCATCTTTTTTTCGTTTTTGCGCGTACATTACTTTATCATAGGCATTCATTTCGCGCCTAACTTTCTTGCGAACGACACAGAAAGAGGATTCGGTTAAGTAGCATTTGACTAAAGAGCGATTTGCAAGTCTCCATGACGTGAGGCTGATTACATATTTCTTGGGAAGCTTCGATTCTACATCATTAATGCCAGTGATAATTCCTCGGCCGAATTGAGAAATGACATCAAAGCCAATTTCAGGTGTTATGCTGGAGATGTCAGCCGACGAATAGAGAGTAGCGCTATGCCAATCGAGGAGTCTGATTTCTTGTATTCCTATCTTTTTTGAAGAGGAACTGAAATATTCATAAGGTTTTTGTATACTATTTATCTTTTCCGCATTCGTTTCTCGACCACTATTCCTAGTTCGTACTACAAGACCTTTGCCGTAAGATGTTATCACAAGACGTTGATCTATATCTTCAGGATCACTAATCCTTTTTTGGTGTCTCATTATTGAAGTCTATACTGATGCCAAATAATAAATAATCAGCTGAGAAATTGAATAAGCAACCATCAATTTCTTCAACCCTGCTGTGCCATCAATAATTTTTGTTTCTAATCAGTAAATTACAGTACGTAGCTATATCATATCTAAATCTACGAAAAATAAAGGTAGATTATATTGGCATTCGTGGGAATGTTTAGAGCACCAGCAATTAATTATGATATGGCAATCGAATCAAATTGTGAATTGTACCCCACTATGAAACTGTACTCTATCGAAAAAGTGGTGGCTACCAAGATTTCTAATTTTAGTAGAAACATTAGGCCCTTTGTTCGAAATATCCTCTAAATAATTACTATGATTCATTGGAAAAGGAGTTCGTGACGAATCAGTTTCATGTGAAGAGCTTGAAACTTAGAATCAATGCCATATTTCCCAAAACCCATTAGAACTAATTTAATCGGAGCATAAACTAAACAAAAAAGCAAAATCAAAGCAATTGTGCATACTTTACTTACGCTTGTTTGTCATTCAATTTTTCATCCACACATAAACTAAACAAAAAAGCAAAATCATAGCGATTGTGCATACTTTACTTACGCGTGTTTGTCGTTTCACATTAATGTGTATCATTCAATCACAAATTTGAATCAATGAAACTGACATAGCAAAAGCACAAAAAAGCAAATTCAAAAGGCATTAAATACATTAGAATTTAGAACTTACTGATTGGATAAGCAATGTGGTTTAAGGAAGCCAAAGATGATATCGAGGGACAGAATCAGGAATTAGATCCCTTGTTACTCGAGTATCTTGAAGACTTTAAAAAGTCTATAAAAAAAGAAATTGAAGGCTCTGTTCGTGCAGAAGTTGAAAGAGCGCTTTCTGAGGAAACAAAAGATGACAATGATAAAAGTCCAAGGAGGCGTCATTCTGTGTCAATCATTCCTTTGACAGGAATGGAAACCAACCAAATTGATAATGATCAATTAGATCAAGATTTTTTCTCCATGATGATGCTTTCACCTTTATTGTCAATGGAGTGGCTTTTTGGAATGATATCATTCTCTATTCAAATTACTCTAGGCGTTGTCATCATTCTAGAACAAGTAAAAACAGACTTTTTTGGAACGACACTGAGCATCCCTATAAAATGCAACAGTATCATTCAAATTGCACAAGTTCTCGCCATTATCCTATCTATAATGACACAAGAAGATTTGTTGATGGGAGTTCGCATAATCCTAATGCTTCCCTATCATAACAAAGAAAGATGGGGAAATCTTATTGGTGTAGAGAGAAACCAACTCACGATGCATTCATGGATTGCTCGTATCTTTCTACCCAACTTTTTGAAAGCCATTCAAGGAAGCTTTATACTTGTAGCAAGCTTTGTAGTCATTATTCAAAGTGATAGCACTGTCAATGTACTGAAGGATTACTCTGCCTTATTCGTCGTATCATCGGTAGATAATTTGTTCTTCAGTTTAGCTAATATGGGTTATCTTGGCGAGAAATTATCGAGAAAGGCACAAGATGTGAAAAAAGTTGAAGTTGACGGAGCGGATAGTACAATTAAGAAAACATTAACATCAGTTCTATTGTGCTTAATGATCAGTTTTTTGGGTGCTTGGGCATATGTCACTATCGGACAAGAAGCTGGAAGATACGTTCTTCAAGCATATCCTTTGTGTCCCGTTACAGACATGTTTGATTCTGTAAAGGGTATCGACTTTCTTTCCATTATAGGAGATAAAGTTTGTCAATATCCAAAAGGTGTAGGAACAAATGTAGTAGAGTGTGGATGGGATGGTGGAGATTGTGTTAAATTAGATCAAAGGTATCCTGAGTGTCATGCGAATGATTTTAGTCTCCTTGGAAATGGAGTTTGCAATAATGATAGAATCATCAATAGTAAAGCGTGTGGTTTTGATAACGGAGATTGCATTGACTCTAATGTGGAGAAGCAAGATAAATATCCGGCCTGTTTAGTTGAAAATATTGGTTGGATAGGTGATGGTACTTGTAATGGCGGTGTATACTTTACTTCCGGATGTGACTTCGATGGGCAGGATTGTATTGAATGCAGTGTTGATGACATGGCGCTGATCGGAGATGGTAATTGCGATGGCGGGCGCTATAACACAGCTGAATGCTCTTTTGATGGTGCTGACTGTGACGAAGAAAATGCTTTAAAGCAAGACAAATATTCAAATTGTACAGTAGAAAATATTGGATGGATAGGCGATGGAGTGTGTAACGGTGGGGCTTACGCATCTTCTGAATGTGGAAATGACGGAGGAGACTGTAAAGGTTGCAGTGTAACAAATATCAATCTAATCGGTAATGGATTTTGTGACGGTGGTGATTTCATGAGAATTGATGCATGCTCTCTAGATGGTGGTGACTGCAAGGGCTGTTTTGTCGAAAATATTGAATGGTTGAATGATTTCGTTTGTAATGGTGGATCATATAACACTGAAGAATGTGGATTCGATGGCGGAGATTGTTTAGATTTGAATAATCAGCTCAAGGAGAAATATAATAATTGTGTTGTGCAAAATCCTTGGTGGGTTGGAGATGGATTTTGCCATGGCGGGGCGTATAATACAGAAGATTGTAGTTATGACGGAGGGGATTGTGACAGTTGCTCTGTTTTGATCAAATCGAATATAGGTGACGGAATTTGCGATGATAGTTCTTATAATTCGAAATCTTGTGGTTTTGATGGTCTTGACTGTGAAGAATTCAACATTCAACAGCAACATAACTATCCTAATTGTTCTGTGACAAACATAGGATGGATTAGTGATGGGACTTGTAATGGAGGAGAATATACTGCTCAGGAATGCGAAAATGACGGAGGAGATTGTAATATGTGCGTCGTTGATGACATTTCCAAAGTTGGTGATGGATTTTGTGACGATGGACAATACAATAGTGAAGATTGCTCATTTGATGGCAATGATTGTGCTCCTTTCATGAAAGTGATTGGAGACAACTACGACGGTATTTTCAAGTGGTCAGGACTTTACGCTGGATCAGACGGGTCATTGTATGGTATTCCTGCATATGCTATTCAAACACTGAGAATTGATCCTATAACTAAGTTCACTGAACTGGTTGGTGATGTTCTAGGCGATGGCGCATTAAAGTGGCTTGGGGGTGTTGTAGGTGCTGACGGTATTGTATATGGTGTACCGCATAATGCGAAAAGCATTTTCAGTTATAATCCTCTGACAAAGGAAACAAAATTACTGGGTGTAGGACACCCATTACTGGACTCTGATAAAATGTATTCTGGTGCAGTCTTGGCAGAGAATGGTCACATTTATTTCTTTCCATTTACTAAGAACAAGGTTCTTAAGTTCGACCCATCCAACATGAAAGACCCCCTCGTTGAAATTGGTGACAACTTGGATTCGGGCGGGATGGCTGGAATTGGTGGTGGGGCTCTCGGAAGTGATGGGAATGCATACGGTGTTCCCGTGCTTGGTCAGGCAAATAGAATTTTAAAAATTGATGTATTTGAGGACACAGCTTATTACATGGGGGATAAATTTGACGGCCCATGGAATTGGAATACAGCAATACTTGCTAAAGACGGTAATATTTATGCTTGTCCGTACAACGCAAATCAAGTATTGCAAATTAACATAAAAGACCAAACCACTCATTTTGTTGGTCCTGAACTTGGAAATGTTGAGTGGAAGTTTGGCGAATTCGTTGAAGGAGCAGATGGCTTTTTATATGGTTTACCACTAGCTTCTGATCACCTATTGCGATTTGATCCGATTCTTCATGTCGGTACACTTATTCCTTTGGATCCCAAATTGCATGGATTCCGAAAGTGGGCTTATGGTAGTTATTTTGAAGGAAATAACTTCATTTATGGAGTACCTGCCTTTTCGGAAAATGTTTTAGAAATAAAACCACTTCAATACAGGACTTAAAATAATTAATAAATTGGATTCATTAATTTCATTCAATTACTATGCCATATTGATTGATGGGGCAGCAAACTGAATATCTTATGTTTTTCTTGATTTTTTTTGAGTAAGCATATGAAGAAGTGATCACGTTGGCCAAGTACTTTTCATATTCCCTCTAGAAATAGATCATCTTCTGGAGTTGTAAATATGTGCAAACAATTTCTATATAGTGATTTTGCTGTCTTTCATGCAAAGAATAGAATACTAATCCGTTTATAATTTGATAATGCAATATAAACAGAGCCCCAAATAAATAAGAATAAATTTTGCGAGGTGATTATGCCTTCGACTAATTGTTTTTATATTTTATCTTTCGAAAGCACAATCAAATACAATGGATTAATAATTTCTCACATTAAAATATAACTCCTGATAATGCTAAATTAAATTATTGAACTTTCTCTATAAATATAATATTCTCTCAAAAGGATAATCTTTTTGTGCATGTTTCGAAATGATCATTTAGTAGAAAAGTGTTTCCTTCTTATTCGTGTCTATGGGTGAAAAAATGGAATTGTGCTGGACTCTAAGTTCACGATAATGACTTGGCAGTGCTTATAGTTCGTAGTGTATCCGTAGAAATATTTAAATTGAAATAATAAAGCAAGACAGGTACAGTACGGAAGCTCAACTTTCGTCACCCTACAAAATGGGAATAAATACGTCGTTGATCTCAAACAAGAGAACTCTTAAAGGATGAGAATATACAGGTATTCTATTTGAGGAAAATTGATGGCTGCATAGAAAACGACCACCACTGTTATATAGAGCACTTCGTTCCAGACCTGAATAAAAAAATGCCTTCATTGACATTATTCGGAAGACGAACGCTGATGGGGGGCGATGATCTACAGCCAGGTTGCCTCATCACAATAGCGATGCGGATCTTTCAATTATTTATTCTCCTTGCACCAGTCTTTTTCCACCTGATCCAACAAGGTCAGAAATTCGGTTACAAGACATTCTTTTTCAGTCCAATCTATTCTTCGATCAAGTGTGCTCATTCATTTCTGTTACCTCTATTAACGCTCATGTATTGTATAACATCGACGACATACTTCATTTTAAGTATCATCTTTGAATGTAAATTAATGAAAGCTTCAAGTGTTGGTATATTAACTGAACCGCACTTGAGAAATGAAAAAGTTGCCCATTACATGAAAATCAAAATGATATTTCTAAATTGTCTTCTCTTCGTCAATTTCGGAATTGGGATAGTTGCGCTAGCCGAGGCAAATTTATTTTATGCATGCTTTCATGAGCGTGAAAACGATAGCAATTCACTGTGGAGGGAACATTTATCAAAGAATATAACTCAAGTAGAATACGACATTGTTAACGTTGGTGATGACTCGAATGGTATCTTAAATGGGACTTCTACTTGGATGCTATTTTTTTTGCTTTTACAAATAACTCAAGCAACGGAAGTCATGTATTCCATTATATCCCTACTTCGTCTGTTTGGTAGACCGAAGGGTGTACATTCACATTTAACGCTGGAGGAATTTGCGAGATCAGGTGGAGACCACTCCCAATATAATGAAACATTTCATCACCATGAACAAGATCATATGGGATTGTATGATGCTTTATGGGAAGAAAGATGCAAATTTTGGTGTAAGTGTTCTGGGCAAGCAACATGCTTTCTTTTTGGAGGAAAAGAGGTAGGATCAGGAGACTATGGAGATATATCTAGAATTCTGACAGATTATTTTGAGCATGGAGGAACCTTAGATATCGTTCCAAGTGATATTGCAGCAGCGTTTATTGTTCTACAAAAGATTCAAAGGCAGAGGATGTTGAGTTCTAGAAAATCTATTGTGGAAAGTAGGAACAGCATATTGAATTCCATGTCCTCAACGGAATCATTCCATACAAAGATCCAAACTGAATTCGGGTCGGAATTGAAAATTCCGATCACACCAAATTCGTCTTCCGCTTCAATTACTTCATCAGATACTTTTTTCTCTGCTCATATGATTAATAATAATGATTCCGAGATTGACATATCATCTTGTACTGATGAAGTAATACCGCAAATAGAACTAAACTCACCATGTATTTTGGTAAGAGATCGGCGAACAGACCGAGAAATAATTGGAGAAGGTGCACGCTTTGCTCGACATGCTTTAGCAATATACACTTGGATGCTCTATGTTTACATGAAGCCCATCAGGGGATTTTTTGACTTAGTTTGTACAGACTTATTCAATAGAAAAAGTAAACATCCATTGAATTGTCACCAATACTCATGTGATGACCTCTATGGAAGCACTAATGACTGTATGCAGGCACCTTCACCAGAATTGATGGACAGGAATCTTGTTGCTATAAAAATAAAAGGAGATATGTTTGGGAAGTTCCACAAAAAGGCTCTACTGAAACAAGCAGGCTTGAGAGATTCAGATATTGTCTACGCTCAATTTGAAAATGGATTGGAGAAGACCCCCTATTGTATTATTCTGGATCATAAATGGAAGAGTATAGTTTTGGCAATTAGAGGAACTCTAAGTTTAGAAGACTGCGTTATGGATGTTCTTGTAGGTGCTCAACCCCTAGATGATCTTGGGAATTCCTATGGTTTCGACGGAGATGGTGAATATATTCATAGCGGGATCTTCCATAGTACCCAGTGGATTATAGAAGATATGAAGCAGTGAGTATTTTGAAATGAAGAATCTTTTCCAGTAAGCATGATATTGAACCCTTTTTTTAAATTTTGCTTGGGTTTAGGCATAAACAGCTTGAGAAAATTGTTCTTCAATATCCAACTTATATAATACGCATTGTTGGGCATAGCCTTGGTGCAGGGTGTGCTACTTTATTGTCTCTGTGAGTCTTATCACTGTCTTTTCAAATTGGATAATATCTGTATTGAATCTAAAAGGCTCACTTCTTTTTTTGTTTACCTATAGCATGTTAAGAAAAACCTACCCTACTATAAGATGCCTTGCCTACTCACCTCCTGGCGGGTTTTGTACGAAGCGTACAGCATTGGCTTCTAAGGATTTTGTAACTTCATTTATCTTGAACAATGACCTTGTTCCTCGTCTTTCCATAGAAAATATGGAGAAATTAAGGAATGAAATCTTATCTCTCGTTGGCCGTATTCGTGTACCAAAAGTGAAAGTTCTAGGCTCGATTTTTAATCCCAATATCCATGAGTCAATTGATGAGCTTTTATATCCCTCCGGAATGTTATCTTCAAATAACGATTATGCATTACAGCTTGAAAAATTTAAAGAAATCCAAAAAGAACGCAAGGAACAACGTGGAATGATTAATGTCCCAATGTATCCTCCAGGAAAAATAATACATTTAGTGAAAACTTCTGAAAAGAGAGCATTCCTATCTCGATTTAGACGTAGTGATAATAGTTCAGCTAATGACAAAGCCAAAGCAAAATATACACCATGTCTGGTAGAAAATGATGTTTTTGATGAAATCGTCGTTAGTCCATCCATGGGTACTGATCACTTTCCAAGCAACGTTTGCTTAGAGCTTGAAAGTCTGGCTACGCACTTTGGACTAGATGTCTGCTTAGGGTCGTCAAAAGAAGAATCAGACGCTGAAATTTGGTTTGATGCAAATGAATTAGAGATGGAATCAAATAATGAATTAATAAGTAATCTTTAAAGTATAAGCAAAATTTAACACAATAATTTTCTTTTGCAAGATAATGTTCATAAAATTACAAAATAACATGGTTAGAAATAGGAGCGAAATCTATTATTGTATGATGAAAAGGATATGAAACGGGAAAAATGTGTTCACATGAAAATCATATCTAATATGTTACTTATGTACATATATCTGAAATGCTTAACTTGAAAGTGCCACTTCAGTACTCAAAAATTTCTTCATGTAGGTCAAAAGCGACTCCACAACAAGCTATATCATTTCGACTATGTAAGCGAGCTGCTTCTCTCACTTCCTTCGTCATTTCAACGGGACCACAACAAATGACTGCTATATGACTTAGATTCAATTCGATTGCTTCTTCTTTTGCTTGTGTAAAGATAAGATTTAGATCAGGCCTCCCGTTATGGAAATTGAATGATCCAGATTTCTCTTGATTATGTTCTAGATCATCTGAATTTATTTTTGTCTTGTACACATCAACTTTAAGCTTTAAATGAGGATCTTCTTCCGATGGTAGTTCAAAGTAATCTTCGTCCATCCTAGTGGATTGATTGTTGAAGGAGGAACTTTCTTTTTTTTCTTCCTCCTCACTCATAAGTGGAGTTGTTAAATTAGATGCAATGATATCTTGTGACACCCATTCCGTATCAAGAAATTGGTTTTGATCAGTTTTGAGAACTGGAGAAAGTACTGAAACCAAATTAGTGTCACGAACAGCCCAGACATAGTGAATTTTAGCTAGTCTTCTTCCTCTCTCACTTTGGTATAAAAGTGATTTTGCTAAACTTTGACATGGTGTAACACCAATCCCCCCACTGATCATGAGAATAAATCTATACTTGTGATGGTCGTTCAAGTCAACTGAGAGGTTTCCATAGGGACCTTCTAGAAGTATTGTTACTTCGTTCTCTTCGTCACAGAGGTCACACAATTTACGAGACCAATCTCCTAAGGCTTTCACATGCAAAGTTATATCAGATTCATGAGGTGCTGAAGATATCGTTATGGGATGGTATTCCAAAAGTCCAACCTTAGGAATATTAACACATACGTGTTGACCCGATTTGTAATCAAACTTGGCGCCTTTTGGAAATCGAAGCTCTACCACATCTGGCAATACTTTTGTGATTTTGGCTTTCTTAGGTAGATTTAGTACCATAATAATTCGCCTCATAAAGAGATCTATTATCCAAAAAACGCTTGTGATAACTATGACATTCACCTTGTGCTGAAAGCTAAAGATAACAACACAAACAGCTGACAGACTGTGAATAATTATCCAAAAGTTGAATTTCAATCTTCTCAAAGATGGAAAAAAACTCGTTCCAACCAAGAGCATCATAAAAGAGATTAAAATAGTACCGGAGGCATTTTTCTTATTATCAAAACAAAAGCGCAGCAATTTGGGATTCCCTGCATACACAGAATATTGACTATTATCTGCTTCATCAGTCGATCCACCGAAAACAAAGGCAACATACGTATGCACCACTCCAAGAAAAACGGAAGTAACTGCACTTAAATTGTGAAGATAAATCATTCGCTCATATGGAATACCAAAAAAGTAGGAAAATATCGAATTGCTTTTGAACGCAGTAAGGTAGGTCAACACTAATGCAAAGGACGCTGTGTGACCAGTTTGGTTTACATCCGTGGTGACAAAAGTTTGAAGATATCCTGAGTACAAAAAATATGCATTTGGTAACGCAAGAATAATCTGTCCGATTGTAACGTAAGGGAGGTATTCAGGGAACGACGTTGGTGGTAGGAATCTTGGATAAATACGGATTTGGAAAGGTTGTGATAGAAACCATCGAATCGGCAAAAGAGTTCGAATGAATAAGACGTACAAGCACGGAATGCATGATCTGAACATGGAATGTGTAATGGGGGTGTCCAAAGTTGAATCCCTGTAAGCTTGGAAAGTATCTTTCTTGACGACCATTTTGAATGAGAGGCTAATTTGATTAGCACAAACGAAAGAATTTATGGTGAAGGTTGCAGAAGTGGACTTTTTTCTGCGTTCTCAAAGAATTAATTATTTCCCAATCAATTTTTGCATGACTCATTCTTTGGACAGAATCCGCTATGTACTACACTGTACGGACAAACGCACGAAACATAAATTGATCTCGAAAAAATGTATAATAGTGGTGTATCGTTTTG
>Ga0209092_10001256_pt1 | contig 25169 bp, 37 predicted proteins | sample FraStrMetagenome_FD_187446 | JGI IMG/M metagenome (GOLD analysis project Ga0209092, IMG submission 187446) | Marine eukaryotic phytoplankton communities from Arctic Ocean - Fram Strait ARC3M Metagenome (SPAdes) (version 2) | ecosystem: Environmental > Aquatic > Marine > Oceanic | place: Fram... | reverse complement strand
GCTTTGATGATGTACATTGTACTATTAGCTATAGTAGTAACCCTGGGATACATAGTATTCTCAGTGGCGTCCCTGCTTTTGTTAGTACTCATAGTCTCGCTTATCCTGTAGCCAACGACATAGACTTCATGCATGATGTCGAACAGCCTATGATGCCAGATAGACAGCAATGGCTTAATGACTACGCACATACTGAATATACTATTGAAGAAATAACACAAGGTATCCCACTTAAACACTTGACATCTAAGCTTTAATACGTTATACTAACTGTATGACTGTAAACAATATAGAATCATATCTTGAATTATTAACTGGATTGGAAGGCAACGAGTCTTTCACAATCGTCCAGTCTGACCATACTATTCTGTTTAGTATTGCTAGACAAGTTTATAAAGGCATTGGACTAACTGATAGGCAGTATGATTTAGTAAAATTAAAACTACTGTCATACGCTAGTCAATTTACAGCATTAGGTTATGATGTTGTTAACGCAGTTAATACTACTCGTATTCCTATTAGAGAATTTGATCGCAGTAGGTGGATTAAGATTGTAACTGCACCAACAACAGTTGTTGAATCACAAGAAACATCATATCCTAATGCTTTGTTTATTGCTGTAAGATTTACATTCCAAAAGAAATTAATAAGTGCATTAGAGCAAATAAATGACAAACCAGAACATTATGACAAATTAAATAAAATACAATATTTTAATTATAGTGATCAAACACTGTACAAAATAATGACTGCATTTAAAGATAGTAATTTTGAAGTTGAAGACTCTATAAAGGAAAGATACAATGTATTTGAAATGATGAATAATAATAAAAATGATTACATTCCAGGAATATATGGTCTTAAATTAAAAAACTTACACAACAAAGCAATTGATTATATGATAACAGATATTGGTGACACACCTAATACTGATAATTTAGCATTATATAAAGATAAAAGTAATCTATATAATATACAACATTTTGATGAAGAAGATTTAAATCTTAGTGTGAGCAAATTAACAACACTTAGTCAAAAAATTGTAAGACGTAAAACGTCATCTGTGTTAGTAAATAGTAATGAATATGTATTTGATAGGGTAGCTGAAACTATCTTAGAACTTAATAGATATCCGATATTAGTATGTTTGAATGATCGCACAGACTTTGCTAGCATGCAAACAGTGTATTACAGTTTTAGAAATATATTTAATAACGAAGATATGTGTGTGCTATATAGAAAAGATAATAGCTCTCCAGAAAATATAGAGTTTAATGATTTTATTAAAGATAATAATATTAATAATTCTCTTGCTCAATCATCGAAGATAGTGTATACTAATGTTAATAAGATGTCAAAGACATTACTAAAATCTAATTGGAAGCCGTCTGCTGTAATATTGATGGATAGTGTTCGACAGAGTACTCCTATGAATGCTTACATACAAGATATAGACTTAGTTATTCATTATGACACTGATATTAGTCCTTGGGCCCGGAGCGGACTTGCCCTTGGAAACAACATAGAGATATTATAATGGCAACATGTAAATTAATAATTGAAGACGAAGTGAACATTAAGATCGAAGGCCTTGATGTTGATATTCGTCGTCAACTTGCAAATGCACTTAAATTTGAAGTACCGTATGCAAAACATATGCCACAGTACAAACTAGGTCGTTGGGATGGCAAAGTTGCTTTCTTTGGTATTGGTGGTAGCGGCTATGTTAATCATCTTGATGTTGTTGCAGGTGTGCTACAAAAGAACAAAGTAGAAATTGCAGAAATTGATGATAGAAGACAGCCAATACAATTAAACTTTACGCCTGTAACAGAACGATATTGGGCAGACCAAGGTGTATGCTGGCCCGAAGGTCATCCTGTAGAAGGTACAGAAATTATCCTACGTGACTATCAAGTAGAAGCAATTAATAACTTTTTAAATAATCCACAGAGCTTGCAACAGATTGCTACTGGTGCAGGTAAGACAATTACTACAGCAACGCTGTCACATATAACTGAGCCTTATGGACGTAGTCTTGTAATTGTTCCTAACAAATCGTTAGTAGAACAAACAGAAGAAGACTACATCAACTGTGGGCTCGATGTTGGTGTGTACTTCGGCGACAGAAAGAACCTAGGTAAGACTCACACAATTTGTACTTGGCAAAGTTTAAATATACTTGACAAGAAGCACAAGGACGGATCAGCAGTGTTATCACTGGCTGAGTTCTTAGATGGTGTAAGCACAGTTATTGTCGACGAAGTACACATGGCAAAAGCAGAAGTACTTAAAAACCTACTCACACGTAACTTAAAGAACGCACCAATACGTTGGGGACTAACTGGCACAGTACCTAGAGAGAAGTTTGAGTTTGAAAGTATTCATGCTAGTCTTGGTCCAGTTATTGGTAGTATTAGTGCCAAGTCATTGCAAGACAAAGGTGTACTATCTAAATGCCATGTTAATGTATGTCAGTTAATTGATACCGTTGTACATTCAGATTATCAAAGCGAACTAAAATATCTAACAACAAATGAAACAAGACTAGCATATATTGCTAAGATGATGAATCAAGTTTCGCAATCAGGCAATACATTAATACTAGTAGACAGAATTAGCGCAGGACAAATGTTAGCAGAACAAATACCTGGCGCAACTTTTGTAAGCGGTGCAGTAAAAGTAAAAGACAGGAAAGAAACATATGACACAATACGTGAAGGAACTAATGAGGTTATTATCGCAACCTATGGAGTTGCTGCCGTGGGGCTTAACATTCCTCGTATCTTTAACTTGGTTCTTTTGGAGCCTGGCAAATCATTTGTAAGAGTAATACAATCAATCGGACGTGGAGTTCGTATTGCAAAAGACAAAGACTTTGTACAAATATGGGACTTGACATCAACGTGCAAGTTTGCAAAGCGACACTTAACTCAACGTAAGAAATTTTACAAAGAAGCAGAGTATCCATTTACAATCGAAAAAATAGACTGGAATTAAATGAAAATATTAACCTTAGATAACGAATGTTTTATGCTTAACAACTTACCTGACGAACTAGATGAAGACGTTCGTTTTAGTGTATTAGATAACAGTGATCCTAAAGAACCTGATTTCTTTTTTATTCCACTTATATTTCTAGAAAGTTTTAGCGCACCTGCTATTGTATTAGAAATTAACGGCCATGAATTAATGATGCCAGTTGATTGGCACATCGCAGTTGGCGATAGTCAAAGTGGAAACGATTTAGAAGTATTGCCATTAACTAGCATTAACGACAGAGGATTTGAAACGTTTCTTTTTAATCCGTTAAAAAGTTTTAAATGTGATTTTGGTACGTTGCGAGTTGTAAACTTTTATAACGATGTTAAATGGTATTTTCCTAAAATGAAAAATGGACAATTATTAAGTGTACCAATTACCGATGGCCACAATCCATTATGTGCATTTTTTGTGAAAGACATTAGCAGACAAAGTGAAACAATTGACTACAGTCAGTTATTATAAGAAAGGAATTGAGATGGGAATTAAAGCAGGAAAAATTTGGGGAAGCACAGAGCTTATCCATGCTAATGGAGCATTAGAGTTTCATCGCATTAACTTTAATGCAGGATACAAGTGTAGTGAACACGCACACGAATTTAAATGGAACGGATTCTTTGTTGAATCAGGCAAGATGATTGTTCGAGTTTGGCAAGATGATCAAGGACTAGTTGATGAAACTATTCTTGAAGCAGGCGACTTTACACAAGTAAAGCCTGGCAAGATTCACCAGTTTGAAGGTTTGGAAGATGGTGTCGCTTTCGAATTATACTGGGCTGAATTTAATCACGACGATATTGTTCGTCGAACAAGTGGCACCGCAACAGGAAAGAAATAATATGTTTAAAAACATCGATAAGAAGATGATGCTCAAACTTGCACTATTGCACGTTGTTATCATCACAATAAGTAACGCACTAGTTGCTATCCCAGTAGAGATTGCTGGATTTAAATTAACTTGGGCGGCTTTCACGTTCCCATTAGTTATTCTAGCAACTGACTTAACAGTACGTATGTTAGGTAAGAACATTGCTCGAGCAACTATTGCCGCAGCGTATCCAATTGCAATTATTACAAGTATTGCAGTTGTACTAGCAGAAGGTGCACCAGAGAGTGTAGCAATGCGCATTGGCTTTGCAAGTGCAACAGCGTATGCAGTTGGCACATTACTTGATGTATATGTGTTCCAATACTTTCGTGAGAACTGGTCAAAGCAGTGGTGGATTGCTCCGGCACTATCAACTATTGTTGCAAACATAATTGACAGTTACACATTCTTTGCAGTTGCGTTTAACAACTCAGCAGATGAGTATATGGCTGCTAACTGGATGGAAATTGCTACAAGTCAAGCAGGCTTAAAGATTGCAGTAGGATTAATTATCTTCCTTCCAGCATACGGATTCTTACTACGCTATTTAAATGGCGGACTAGTTGATGCTCCAGTAGCTAAGAAGAAAGCACCAGCTAAGAAGAAAGCACCAGCTAAGAAGAAAGCACCAGCTAAGAAAACAAAAGCTAAGTAATTGGGAAATTTAATTCCAAATGAAAAATTGATATACGAGCGTAGCGACGGTGTTGTCTACGCTCGTTATCAAAACAAACCTGAGATTAAACGTTGGATAATAGGCGGCGATCCTGCAGGAGTAGCAAGAGCACAAGGTGACTTGTTAAACTATGCAGAGTGGCAAGAGTTATGTAAACTGAGTTTAAAATACCCTACGTTAAAAAAGTTGTTAGATACATTAGTAACAACTTATTACACAGTTAAGGAACACAAATGAGAATTATAGCAGGACCTTGTCAACACGAAACACTAGCACAGAGTGCAGAAATTGCAAAAGAATGTAAACGTGTATGCGACAAGTATGGTATTGAATATTACTTTAAAGCAAGTTACGATAAAGCAAATCGTTCTAGCTTAGGCAATAAACGAGGAGTAGGAATAAACCAAACACTAGCTGACTTTAGACTGCTTAAAGAAGTGTATGCTGTTAATACCCTCACAGACGTTCATACAGTAGAGCAATGTAGTCACATTACTTCTTTCTTTAATGATGCAGTAGATGTGCTACAAATACCTGCTTTCCTTTGTAGACAAACTGACTTAGTACGAGCGGCTTGTGCTACAGATAAAATTGTAAACATTAAAAAGGGCCAGTTCCTCGCACCGTGGGACATGAAAGGCATTCTAACTAAAACCGATGGTGCTAAGGAAGTTTGGGTAACCGAACGAGGAACAAGTTTTGGATATAATAACCTTGTTGTCGACTTCACTGGTCTACAATATATGTTGGACAATTATAGTGTGCCAGTGGTGTTCGATTGTACTCATGCTGTGCAGAAGCCCGGCGGGCTTGGTGGTTCGAGTGGCGGTAATCGTGACTACGTGCCTGGCTTGGCTCGCGCTGGTAGTGCTCTTGGCATTTCATCATTCTTTTTAGAAGTACACGAGGATCCAGAGATTGCACCTAGTGACGGACCTAATATGTTACACATAGAAGACTTTGAAAGGACAGTAGATGAAATCCACCGCTATTCTTATACCCGCTAGATACGGCAGCACACGCTACCCTGGAAAGCCTCTTGCTATGTTAGATGGTGTTCCTATGATAAAACGTGTGTATGACGCTTGTATTGCGTCTAACCTCCCAACATATGTGCTTACTGACAATCAAGAAATATATAATCTAATGGGTGCAGGCAAATGCATTATGGATCTAGAAGATTATGAAAACGGCACAGAACGATGTGCTGGCGCTGTAGCAATGCGTACACTTGACGAGTTTGATTACTTTGTTAATGTACAAGGCGACATGCCTGATGTTACAGTTGAAATGATTGAAAAGTGTATGTATAGTCTTGCTCACTATCCTGTAAGTACAGTGTTTGCAAAGATGTCAGAAGAAGAACAGAACAATCCTAATTCAGTTAAGATGGTACGTGCTGGCGACCAAGCATTATGGTTTGGCAGAGGCATGACAGGCTACGGTGAATGGCACTTGGGTGTTTATGGTTATCGTAAGAATGCATTACAAATGTATCCAAGTATGGAAGTTGAAAAAGAAGAGCGTGTTGAAAAACTTGAACAACTTCGCTGGTTAAAAAGTGGTTGGCAAATTGGTTGTTTGAGTGTATACTTTAATGGAGTAGAGATTAATTCACCAGAGGATGTTGACACATGGCACAGCAAGAATATTTAAAGGATATCATATTATGATGACTAACATTGAAGGCTACCCAGTTATGGTTACTAAACTTCTACCTGCTGATTTAAGAATACTACAGAAGACTTACTTGCCACAAGTATTAGAGGACACTGAAGCTAACACAGTAGAGAATGGTGCAGGAGCAGTTAATCAAGTTTCTAATCACGAATCGCAGCGTTGGAATAATTCAGAGTTCTTTACTAAGTGGAATAAAGTAATATCCGAAGGACCTTATATTCAGACTTATCTAGATTCATTCTTCTTTAACTTTCCTTATAAAGTCGAAATTGATACTTGGTATAATGTTTATAAGAAGAATGATCATCAACAGTTGCATGATCATCTAACAACAAATGTTCCTGCATTTTCTTGTGTAGTAATACTGAAACAACCTAATCCGCAAGCAGGGCAACTTAATTTTAGAGCTCCTAGTTTATCAAATCATTTAAAATATCTTGAACTAGATCCTCACAATCAATTTCCAAATGTATTTAAACCTACAATGGAAGATGGCGCAGTAATAATATTTCCGTCATGTCTTGAGCATTTTGTTTCATACAATCAGACAGACGAGCAAAGAGTTATATTTTCATCAAACATTATAGTAACAAGAGAAGACGATTTATATGGCGCAAGTTAGACTTCCAGTAAAAGATATCCTAGCAGCAATTGATATGAATGCTAAAGACGTTTGGAAAGAACTGTCTGCTGATGAACGTAAGAGTGTTAGTTTTTGGTTGCTTAATCGGTATGTAAGTGCAGTGCAAGGTTCTCGAGAAAAACAGGAACTTGCAATATTTAAAACTAACGAATATTACAATAGGCATTTTAACGACATTGGTGTTGGTAAAGAAAACGGCCATCCGCAGTTAATGTGGCAGTTGTTGTGTGCAAGCGGCGCTACAGGTAAAATAGAATATCATCCGTATATTGGTTTTAAGAAAAAAGACAGTAGTGGTAATAATGCAGCAATTAAATTATTATCTCAACTATATCCAAATATGAAAATAAAAGAGGTCGAAATACTTGCTGGAATATCTACAAAAAAAGAACTCAAACAACTGGCGAAAGACCATGACATTGACATTAAGCTCTAGTAAACCGTTTGTTTGTGAATATTGTAATACTGGTTATGTTCGTGAAAAAACATTACTAGTGCATGTATGTGAGCAAAAACGCAGGGCATTGCAAAAGTCTGAGAAGAGAGTTCAGTTGGGCATGATTGCATTTAACCAATTCTATAAACTTAGTGCAGGTGCAAAGAAAGACAAGACATACGCAGAGTTTTGCAAAAGCAGTTACTATAACGCATTTGTAAAGTTTGGTAGCTTTGTATCAAATGTAAAACCGTTGTATCCTGAGAAGTATATTAACTATGTTGTGACTAGCGGAGTTAAACTTGATCAGTGGTGCCGAGAAGAAATGTATGAAAGATATGCAATTGATTTAATTAAAAAAGAAGGTGTTGAAACTGCACTCGAGCGTAGTGTAATGACTATGATAGATTGGGCAGAAGAAAATAATTCATCTTGGAATCATTATTTTAATTACATAAGTCCATCACGAGCAGTATGGCATATTAGAGATGGCAAAATATCACCGTGGCTATTATTAAACTGCAAGAGCGGAAAAGCGTTACTAGGTAAATTAAATGACGAACAGCTAGGACTGATATATAATATATTAGATCCTAAACATTGGTCTATAAGATTTAAAAGACAAACTCATGATCTACAACTAGTTAAAGATGTAGTTAAAGAAAGTAACCTATGAAAATATTAATATGCGGACCTGAAGGATCAGGAAAGACTACATTAGCAAAGCCCTTTGCAGAATTAATTGGCGGCGTATATATAAACAAAGATAGCTACCAAAAAGAACTTAGGGGATATGTTGATGGAATTGTTGCAGCAGGTAAATCGGTAGTAATTGATAAAAGATGTAATACAACTAAGGCAGTTGATTATTTAGATCCTGATTATGTTGTATGGTTAGACATGCGTACAGTAAAAACTGAACGACCTAATAGAGTAGACTATCATATCGAAGGATGGTTTGATAATACTCCTGAACAGTTGTCAAAAGTAGTTGAACGATATATTACTGTAACCGCAGGCAAAGAATGGAAGCCAAATGATTAGAAAGTTATTAGATGGCACAACAGTACCTTCATTAGATATACCAATAGAACTAGTTGTTAGAACAAAATGCCCTGGCAAGTATAAACTGGTTGACATGGAAACAGGATTACAGTATACTGGAGTTATACCAGAATCTAATGACGGATACTTTTGGAAGAGAACAGATGCCTGATATTGATATAGACTTTGCTGACAGAGATATTATTTTATCTCAACTAGAACATCGTGTGGCAAAGTTAAACACAGGTAAGAAGCACAACACTGGAGTCTACGCAACAGAGATTCCACACAACCCTATTGACAACTTAGCCACAGTTGAACATAAGGCAGCAGACGAACGTGGCTACTTTAAACTAGACTTCCTCAACGTAAGCATATACAAAGACGTTAGGGACGAAACACACTTAACACAATTAATGGAAAAGGAACCAATATGGCAACTTCTGGAACACAAGGACTTCTCAGATCAAGTATTTCATCTGAACGGGCACGCCGAACTATTAACGCAATTGAAGCCTACTTCGGTGGAGCAATTGGCGGCTACACTGGCAATAATTCGACCAGCCAAGAGGTACCTGAGTGGACGCAGTTGGAATTCGATTTTTCAAGAAGTGTGGACGAAACCTAAAGAAGGTTATTACTTTAAAAAAGCACACGCTGTCAGTTATGCAATGGCGTGCGTAGTACACATGAATTTACTATGTGAGCAAATTAGCTCTTAGGTTTGCGCATTAATTGAACACTTTTCCGTTTAACTCGTTTAAAGTTTAATGCGTTAAGGTTAACACACGGACCAATTGTGACCTTTACATCTTTGCTGTTCATTGTTTGAATAGCATAACGAAATTGATTCATTTCTTTAATTAAGAAAATGTTAATTGGTAACATTCTGTTTGATTCCCACCACCAAATATTTCCAATGTCTAAAAACAGTTCTTTTTCTTTTACTGTCTTTAACGTAGTAAACACATACATACTAGTAATGTATTGATCCTGATTGGCAATGATTCCTACATACTCATTGCCACCGTAAGTGACCACGCTTATGAATGGAAAATTATTTTCAATATCTTTTAATAACATAGGTTCCCGATAAATAAAGTTATGCAACTAACACCTAGATATTTAGTCAATAACAGAACTACCATTGTTACTAATGAAGCAGGATTCATAACGGAGTATAGACCAGTGTATCAACGACAATTAAACGTATATAAAGGCATCGACAATGTACTTGATTTCAAAGTACTCAATGCTGATCAAAAACCAATTAACATTGCAGAGTACACGCCAAAGTTTCAAGCATTTGATGAAAACAATTTATTAGTAATCGAACACGACGGTACAATGATTGTAGGAGATGACAGTTCTGCTTCTAGAGGATTATTTAAAGTAACTATTTCAGATAACGATTTATTAAACATTGATCAACAGTATTTAAAATACAATATACATTTAGTTAAGACAGATGATAATACAAATGTGTTAACTTATGCAGATGCAAATTTTGGTATGGACGGATCTATCTATGTTAGTTCAACAGCATTTCCTGGTCCATCTGCAACTGGTACTATAACAACATTCATCGAAGATATGGGTATCGGCGGAGTGGATGATAGTGTATGGAACAGCGAAGCATTAAATGCACAGCCAGGAATTAATGGCAACGATGCATTACATACTGCTGCAATCTATACTACTAACTACATTGGCGATGTAGTAGTTCAAGTCACATTAGAGAATCAAGTAGATGCAAACAACTGGGCCGATATAGCAACGCTAACCTTTGATGGTACAGAAACAACACCAACACCTGTAAGTTTTAATGGCGTGTTTACATTCATGCGCATTAAAGCAACAGCAGATCCTGCAAATAAAATTACTAAAGTATTAGTCCGAAACTGATTGACAACTCTTAATATTATGTTATAATAGTATTATGAGTATTGTATCTGACACAATTACAGCACACTTGCCTGGTAAGCGTAAAACTACACCTAGTGGTTGGACTAGCTTCAATGCACCTTGCTGTCATCACAATGGCAACACTGCTGATAGTAGAGGACGTGGTGGACTTATTAGCGAAGGCGACACAGTAAGTTATCATTGCTTTAACTGTGGATACAAAGCAAGCTGGCAACCAGGTAGAGCAGTGTCTGTGAAGCTACGTAAGCTTCTACAGTGGCTCAATGTATCTGATGATGCTATCAACAAGCTTACCTTTGATGTAATGCGTATAAACGAAGGTGTGCAAGTAGCAGAGCGTAAGATAGAAATACCCACGTTTGAAACTGTTCCTCTTCCGCCTGATGCAGTTAAGATTGCAGACATTACAGAGTTTACTAAGTTTAGTATAGCTGTAGTCGAATACATGGCAAGTCGGCACTTGACCTTAGATGATACTGAATATTATTGGAGTTCAAGTTTAGCATACAGAGATAGATTAATTATTCCGTTCTTCTTTGAAAAGCGCATTGTAGGGTGGACCGCTAGAACTATTACAGCAGATAAGAAACCTAAGTACTTGAACGAACAGCAACCTGGGTTTGTGTACGGACTAGATAATCAAACTTATGATAAGCAATTTGCTATACTTGTTGAAGGACCGGTTGACGCTAATTACATAGGCGGGTGTGCGCTAGGCGGAAGTGAGATTAACGATGCACAAGCATTGTTAATTGATAGATTAGCAAAAGAAATTGTTGTTGTGCCTGATAGAGATCATGCTGGCAAGAAACTTGTGGAAGATGCTATTAGTAGAGGCTGGGGTGTTAGTATGCCTGAATGGGATCAAGACATTAACGATGTTGGCGATGCAGTGGACAAGTATGGTAGATTGTATGCACTATATAGTATTGCAGATAACGCTGAAACAAGTCCACTTAAAATTAGATTAAGGGCAAAGAAATGGTTTACTTAATTCACTTTCTTATTAAGTCCAGTTCTTGGTAACGTAAATACTTGCATGACAACATTACATACATTCGGCTGTAGTATAACTCAGGGACATGCGCTACCTGATGTAGTTCGAGACCCTCTTACAACAGAGGAAGAAGCTACACTAGGTAGAAAGTCTCATTGGTCAGATGAGCATATACTTGCGCCTAGCCAATATGCCTGGCCTAAGGTATTGGGTGATACCCTTGATATACCTGTTAATAATCACGGTCGGCGCGGGTCGTGTTTTCAGCAGATAGCTAGACAGGTTGCAGTAGCAGCAAATGAAATTCAACCTAACGATATTGTAATAGTAATGTGGACATACTTTAGTAGACTTAGTTTACAATGGCCAGCTAGGACAGCAGTTCCGCTCACACACCTTGTTGATCATAAAAATAGTTGGCACACACGTATATTACCAGGGGTTAACAGATTCTTTGGGTTAAGCCGTTCGGATACTGTAAGTGAAAAAGATGAGGCTGAACAGAAAATTTACAATCACATAAAGCATTCTATAAACTACTCGTTTGATCCATTAACTGTCTACGATCGATATCATAACAATTTAGTTTTACAAACTATGACTGATGGCTACCTTAGGGCAACTGGTGCCCGAGTTATACATTTAAGTGTAGAGCACGACTCGTACTCGGATCAACTCGAATGGGCAAGGAGTAAACTTGATCAGTCGTTACAAGCGCCATATGTTATACCAAATCCAAACGATTGGTATTCCTTATCAATAGATCATAGCAGTTGTCAAGTAATCCATGATCCTAGTATACCTACAACAGGGTCTGATTGGCATCCTAGTGTAACTCATCACAATAACTTTGCTAACCATATTCATAAACAATATTTTAAGTAAACTAACAATTGACTGAACTTATATTCGATGTTATAATATAATTAAATAATAGTAAGATAACTATTAGTCTAAAAGGAATATTACAAATGAAATACTTAAAGAAAATTTGGGAAGTTATAATATGGCCGTACACATACTGGAAAGAACAACGTGAATTTAAGAAGCGCATGGCAGAACTACGTAAACGTGATCCTTTTATCTACAAATGATAACTTGGGGCGTAGTCGGTAACAGTCACGACGCAAGCATTGCAGTATTTGATAATACCCAAAGGGGACTCGGCCCTAACCAAACTACGAAACTAAAGTGGGCAGGGCTCGCTAAAAACTTTAGTGACGTGCCTAACGACCCTGATCTAAATGATGCTATTGTAGCGCATGCCTTACAATACGGTAAGCCTGCTAAAGTAATATGGTATGAACGTCCAATGTTAAAGACACTACGTCAATGGCAAGCTGGGCAAGGTTGGCTAGGCAAAGAGAATAATATACGTGCTTACCTTAAGCGTTGGGATATTAATTGTAAAATAGAATACACCCAACATCATCTAAGCCATGCGGCTTATGCATATTACACCCAGCCTCAAGACGATTGTGCTGTAATATGTTTAGATAGCATAGGTGAGTTCGAGACCCTAACTGTATGGCACGGTAAGGACAACAAACTAAAGAAGATACATAGCCAGGGCTATCCACATAGCCTAGGATTATTCTATAGTGCTATGACACAGCGTGTAGGGCTGGTACCACAACGTGATGAATATATGATAGCATCAATGGGCGACAACGGTGACCCTCACAAGTTGTTCTCTATAATACTAGATGAGCTTGTACACACCCACGGTATGGGATACAACCCTAAAGTGCATATGGTAGAAAATATGCATAGAGGTTGTAATTGGTGGCGTCCTGAATTAAATAGCAAACAAGATCTTAACGATATAGCAGCAGCGACACAAAAAGTATTTGAACATTGTGTTAATAATATCGGAGCATGGACAATGAAACAAACAGGATGTACGCACTTAGCACTAGCAGGTGGTGGCGCAATGAATAGAAGAGCAGTAGACAACCTAAAGAACAGATGGGACACAATACATGTTCCACACAACCCAGGTGACCCAGGCAGTTGTATAGGCGCAGTATTAGCAAAGACTAAAAATAAAATAGACCTAGAAGGAAAGTGGATGAATGGATCATAAATTTCCGTTAACTGTTATCGATGGGTTTTACAAAAATCCAAATGAGATAGTAAAACTAGCAAATACATTTGAGTATAGCAATAACAGTGGCGGTGCCTGGCCAGGAGTACGTACTGCACCATTACATGAACTTGATATTAATTTTTATGAATACTGTGCTAATAAATTTTTAAGTGTATTTTTTGATCTTAGTTTTGTCAGAGCACAATTTGAAATAATAATACAGTTTCAGAAAGTAAAAGATTTTGGCAAAGACTATTTAAATCAAGGATGGATACATAAAGACACAGGTGCATGTTGTGCTGGAGTGTTGTACTTAGATGAAATAGCAGATCCCAATGCTGGTACTAGTATATACGAACCTGTTACTAATGAAATAGAGTTAGGAATAGGTGAAGAAAAATTTAAACTATACGGACAAGGAATAGAAGTAGACACTTACAAAGAAAAATTAGATAAACATAATGGACAATTTATTGAATCTATTAAAGTACAAAATAAGTTTAATAGGCTTGTAGCATATGATTCAAATTATCCACACTGTGCATCTGGACATGGAACACAACACGGTGAAAGACTAACACAAACATTTTTTGTTCAAGCACTTAATGCAGACAGGTCTTGGCCTCGATCAAGACTTATTGCTATGGAAGAAATGGGCAAAAACAACTTGACTAATCTTATATAAGGTAGTATACTAATACAATGAGCACTAGACAAAACACAGACTATGGGTATGAGATACAGAAAGTGTATCTTGAAATGATGATGAGCGATGCTGAGAGCTTTGTTCGTTGTCAAGCAGTTTTTGATCCAGAAGCGTTTGATAGGCGCTTGCATGATAGTGCCAAGTTCTTAACAGAGTATGTTACAGAACATAATGCCTTGCCTACATTCGATATGATAAACGCTGCAACCAAAGCTGACTTGAAAGATCCAGGGCAACTACAAGAGAATCATTATGATTGGTTACTTACAGAGTTTGAAACATTCTCTAAACATAAAGCACTAGAAGCAGCAATACTTAAAAGCGCAGACTTACTTGAAAAGGGTGACTACGGACAGTGTGAGGATCTAGTAAAGAAGGCTGTGCAGATTGGTTTGCAAAAAGACTTAGGCACAGATTACTTTACAGACCCAAGAGCAAGACTTGAAAGTATTAAGAGTACTAACGGACAAGTAAGCACAGGCTGGGCAGCTATGGACAAGAAATTGTTTGGTGGCTTTAACAGAGGCGAGCTGAATATCTTTGCAGGTGGGTCAGGTGCAGGAAAGAGTTTGTTCCTTGCTAACATTGGTGTTAACATGGCTGAGAAAGGCATGAACGTAATGTACTTGACACTAGAACTTAGCGAAGCATTAGTTAGTATGCGTGTTGACAGTATGGTAACAGGTATTCCTACACGTGATATTTTCAAAAGTATCGAAGACGTTGAACTTAAAGTTAAGATGATAGGTAAGAAGTCAGGTGCATTCCAGGTCAAGTATATGCCCTCGGGCAAGACAGCAAATGATGTACGTAGTTACATTAAAGAATATGAAATTAAAACAGGCAAGAAGGTAGACGTACTACTGATTGACTACTTAGACTTGTTGATGCCAGCAAGCATGAAAGTAAGTGCAGAGAACCTGTATATCAAAGACAAATATGTAAGTGAAGAACTACGTAACTTAGCAATGGAATTACAGACAGTGTTTGTTACAGCGGCACAGTTGAATCGTGGTGCTGTTGAAGAGATTGAATTTGATCACTCGCACATCAGTGGTGGACTTAGTAAAATTCAAACAGCGGATAACGTGTTTGGTATCTTTACATCAAGAGCAATGAAAGAACGCGGACGTTATCAAATCCAACTTATGAAAACACGTAACTCAAGTGGCGTAGGACAAAAGATTGATCTAGCATTTGATATTGACACACTGCGTATTTCAGACTGTGATGAAGATGATGAAGATAACGGTAGCAATCATAACAATGGCACTTCGGGCAGTAGTATTGTAAATGCACTCAAGCGAAACAATACTCCAAACTCAGAACGTGAGGATCCAAGTGATGGATCTAACGTTGCAAAGGTTCGCGGCGAAACAAATAGCACGTTGCTTAAAAACTTTATTAATAATATCGAATAATTAAGGCTGTTGGACAGAATTAATATCAACAATATACTTTCCAGTATCCGTAACTAAACGGAGAACTGGTTTCCAGTCTTTAGTATTCATACTAACACTTTCATTAAGACTTTCTGCATATGATATACATCTGCGCTTTGCTTCGTGAATATCCATTAGCTCTTTGTTCCTAGCAAGCTCGTTTGAATTGAACTGAGTTTGTAGTTTGTGTGTCAAACGTGAGTGCGCTTGAACTAAGTAATATGATTTAAATAACATACTTTTACTTATAACATAAATAGTACAAAGAGGATGTTTATGATATGACTAGACCAGTAAGATCAGTAAGATTATTAAAACGATCTGCAAGAAGCTTAGATGTGCTAAGTGGAAGTCCCGGTGAGATATTTTTCGATGAAACAAACGGCACACTGAGAGTATACACAGGCACTGCTGGTGAAAAGATTATTATGGCCACAAGAAGTTGGGTTACTGATGCTTTAGGCGATCAAGCTGCTGGTGGTATTAATTATGGTAATCTACAAGGTGCCCCTACTGCACTATCAGCATTTACAAACGATGTTGGCTTTATTACATCTGCAGGCGGAATTACATCAGATGACTTAGTATGGGAAGTATATCCTACACTAGCAGACTTACCTGCTGCATCAGACAATCACGGAATGTTTGCTCACGTACACGGAGAGGGCAAAGCATATTATGCACACGCTGGTGCGTGGGTACAACTTGCTGACCAAGCAGACCTAGACAACATTGACCTTAGTGGAGGAAACACTACATACACACTTTCAGAAAGTGGCGGAACGTTATCCTTGACAGCATCAACAGGTGAAGTAGATAATATTCAAATCTTTACTGCTTCCGGCGGAGACCTAACAGGAAATTTAAATTTTTCTACTGATGTAGCAGCAAGGTTTGGTGATACTAATCAACTTCAAATTGAAACTGATACAACAAACGGTCCGCAAATTACTAGCTCGAGTACATTAAAGATTACTCCGACTACTAGCCTTCAAGTTAGTACAGCTGATATAGCATTAGCTACAACAGGCGATTTAATACTTAATAGTCAAACATGGCCAGGCGCAGACGGAACTACTGGATACTACTTAACAACAAATGGCTCTGGTGCTTTATCCTGGGCTAGTGCATCTGCAGGACTAAGCATAACTACTTCAGCACCTGGGACAAATGCTTTAAGTATTGATACTGCTACAGGCATATTTACATTTGTACCGCAAGACTTGAGTAGCTTAGGATTTTCTGCAGGTGTTACAGTTAGTGAATTTAGCTCAGACGTTAACCTAACTGGTAATAGTGATAGTGCTGTACCAACTGAAAAGGCTGTTAAGACCTATGTTGATGCTGCTGTTGCATTAGGCGCAGGCGGAGCAGATGTATATAATACTGTTACTAGTGACGACGGATCAGCTTCAGCTTCCGGGTCAACTGATACACTTGGCGTACTAGGTGGCACAAACATAGCCACAGCTATTGCTACTGACTCTGACAATGTAACAATTAACATGACTGCATTTAGTATTGACTTCTTAAGTGATGTTGATACTAGTTCGTCAGCACCAACTACAGGACAAGTTCTTAAATGGAATGGCGCAAACTGGGCGCCAGGAACAGATGCAACAACAGGCGGATCAGGAACAGATGCTGATACACTAGATGGCTTTGATGGTTCGTACTACTTAGATTATGCAAACTTGTCAGGCACTCCTTCAGTGCTTACACTTGGCGGTCTTAGTGTAGGCAACGAACTAACAGCATCAGGTGACGGCGCAATAAGTTATGATAACACTTCAGGCGTGTTCCGTTACACTCCACCAGACCTATCAAGTTACTTAACAAGTTATACAGAAACAAACGATCTATCATCAGCGGTTACTTGGGCCGATGTTCCTAACGCTAATATCACACAAGGTAGTGTTACACAACACCAAGCACAATTAAGTATTACTGAATCACAAATTAGTGATCTACAAACTTACCTAACTAGCTATACTGTAACAACATCTGATTTGAGTACACTTAGCGTAGGCGCATTAAGCGATGTCAACCTAGGAACGCCAACAGCTGGTCAGATACTAGCCTGGAACGCTGTGACAAATAAGTTTGATATAACAACTGCTCCTTATGGCAACACATATGTAAATGCAGATGTAGACACTCACTTGAACATAGCTAGTGCTGGCGCTAATCAAATACTAGGGTGGGACGGAGCAGACTACCAGTGGGTAGATGATGCTACAGGTTCAGGTGGCGGAGGTGGCGATCCAGATCAAAACATATGGGCAACTATAACAGGCGACACTGGATCTGCAACAGCAAACACTACTACTGATTCACTCACAGTTGCAGGCGGCACAGACATCACAACTAGTGTGTCAGGAGACATTGTAACAGTTGCGTTCTCAGGAACAATACCAAGTGACGTAAGTGACCTAACTGACGACAGCAATTTAATCTCTTCTATTCCGACATACCCTGCAATTACACAACTACGAATAACCAACAGTGGTTCAAGTGCATACTTGATCAACAACCAATACTCAGGTAATAATCCTACAGTGTATGCTATAAGCGGAACAACCATTGCATTTGATATTCAAGCTGGCGGACATCCATTCCAAATTCAAACAGCAGCTAATGTTGCATACAATACTGGACTGATACACGTATCAACCACAGGCACAGTAACAACAGGTGTTAGTGCGCAAGGCAAAGATAGTGGAATACTATACTGGCAGATACCAATTGGTACCACTGGCAACTATGAATATCAGTGTACACTACACGGTGGTATGGTAGGCACTATTGTTATCAAAGACTTTGCAACACTATAAAATTAAAGGAAACGGCACATGGCTAAGAAAGACCCCAGCAAAATATATGCAATACTAGCATACAGTAAATCATTAAACAGAACCAAGCAAGAGTTTGACGAAGATGCATTGTTGGAACCATATGTGCATACTATAGCACTACGTGAAGCCAAGATGAAAGCAGAAAGTCTAGCTAGCCGCTTAAATAAACAACAGCACGGTGGAGCAGTTGATTGGATACCCAAGCACACACTGCAAGACTATAAGCCAAACGGACTAGTACGAGCGTCACAGATACGCAATCCCAGCGTACGATAACAGGAGACACACATGGCCATTTCAGTAACAGTACACGGGTTTCACGTAAGAACCGGCGAGCAATCAAACGGCAGATTTGCAACTGCAGACATTACTACAACAGACGGAACTGATCACACTGTATACACAGTGCCTGGTGGCGACATCAGTTATGCAATACTAAGTGTGGCCATATGTAACAGAGCACTAGTTGCTGCTGACAATGTAAACATTGCTGTTGCAAGCGCGGACACACCACTAGACTCAGAATGGATTGAGTGGAAAACTGTGCTTGTTCCTCGTGGTGTCCTAGAGCGCACACAGATCATGGCAGCAGTCGGCGACAAGATTGTTGTTAGAGTTGGCACACCTTAAAGGCTGCGCAGATCCGAACAAGCGCGAAGCGTAGCGCAGATTTTTTTAGCAAAATTTTTACCCCATATAATCAAGGTGTCTTAGACGTTGTATAAGCGTCATACACTAGCTGCTTGCAAGTATGCTACAGTGGCCTAAGCTACACCTAATAAGCAACGTATACACACGCTAGTCTATTCTACGACTAAGTGTAAACCTAGTGTCTTCACACAGTGCTAACTGCGCAAACGTACAGTCTCTTTCTGATAGAAACACTAATTGATCTGCACTAGGATGTGCGCACTCTAGTCTATTGTTGATGTACAGTTGTATTGACAGTGCATGCACAATAGCATCAATAACATTTTGATTAGTAACAGTGTTGAAGTTGAATTTGAGTGTGTGTGCATACGTGTCAATTGTGTTCAAAGAGTGAATTCCTTATTCATGAATACCTATACAGTATTTACACAGTGCTAGGATCGAACACTTATATATATGATACAGTAGATGATACGTATAAAGAGCTAAAGCTCTACAGCTCGTTGTCACTCACTGTGAGTACGCTTCGCAGAGTATAGTGTAACTTGTTGGATAGGAAGGCTGTGTGTTGTTGGATAGACCAAATGGGTTTTAGGATCTTAAAAAAAATTGTGCGCAAAAAATTTAAGAACCGTATTCTATTGTGGGTGGAGGTTTTGTGTACAGCAAAAAGAAGTTTTGCTATGCAAGCGAAAAGGGTTTTTGTATGGTAGAAAAAATGCGCTGCGAATTCATTAGCCCCACTACTTACAGATCCGGGTAGGCAGTTTTTTAACCCCCCCACCCCCTCCGATGGTGAGAAATATTTTTTTTTTATTTTATCTAAGAAAAAAGGATTATATTTCTATAATCCCTTTCCCAAGTCTTCTACAGTGTTTGCTAGGATAGTTGGTTACCCTACGTAACTCAACAGCGTCCTAGTGCGCTATGCTGTATAGCTATGCACCCTCTAGTGAGCGTAGCATGCTAGCTGTAACCTTCCAACGTCCTTGTGTTGGTGAGTCTACTACAATAGTCTTAGGATTAACCTTAGTTACTGTGCCTACTACTGTACGGTTACCACGTCCTGTAAACTGTACACTATCACCTACTGTGAATGTGCGAGCACTCTGCTTTGCAAGGAACGTTTGCTGTAGCTTGACTGCTTGGATGATCTGTTCTAGTTCATCCCTGTTCGCACTGTGGATTGCTTTGACTGCTGTTAGTACTGTATTCATATTATGAAGCCCTCATATTGTTTTGTTTGTGTGTGTTTAGTATACAGCAATTAAGGGATGCTGTCAACCTATTTGTTTAGTCTGCTCTGCTACCTGCTGAACACTTGAAGCCTGCTGCTTTGAATACATTAGCTGCTGCTCTAGCGCCAGCTTCCTTAGTACTCATACACTGTGTGCCTAGGCCACTTGGGTTCCATATTGAGTAAGCACCTGTGTAGTCTTTGTCAAAGCCTGCTGCCTTCATGCGCTTGCCCAACTTGGTGTTACCTTTGATGTCCCAGATGTTAACCCAAGCAAATCCACAGTACCATTGCTCGCCGTGTGCTTCAATGTGTGCTAGTGCAGCATCTTGACCGTGCTGTAGTGCCGCGGCTTTGATCGTCTTAAGATCTTCTACAGTGTAATCGTTGAGTGTGGTAGTTGTTAAGTTTAATGTAGTCATTTAAGAAGCCCTCTTATTTGTTAATGTATATACAGTATACGCTCTTATACGTGTGTTGTCAACCTTTTTTTTAATAAAATTCTTCTACTACAGGAGTGTTCAACCAGTTGTTCAAGCAATACTTCTCAAGCTCTTTGATCACTCTACCATAGTAGTTGTACTTGCGCTGAGCTTCAGCTTGGCTAATCTCTCCATCACAGTGTAGGTTCTCAGGACTCAAGTCACCGTCTAGGCTACGTGCCAAGTCGTTCACAGTCTTCTGATCCAGCGGAAAGGTAATTGTTTTGCTGTTAGGAAAGAAGCTGTTCCATGAGTTACGGTTATCGATGTAGTGTGTTAAGTTTTTCATTGTTTGCCCTTGTTTTGTTAATGTACTTACAGTATACTATCACTTGGGGGATGTGTCAACCTTTTTTGGCAAATTAAATCAAAAAAAAAGCCCTAGCAATTGGACGAGGGCACATCCTGCTAGGGCCTTTCAATCGTAGTATATAGAGCGAGGGCACACTCCAATTCTACTACCTTAGCACCTTACAGCTCTAATGCGGCTGCTTCGGTGTTCGAGCTAGTTCGGACGAGGGCACATCCTACATCTAGCTCTATGTCGGACAGCAACACAGGGTGTGCTGCTGTCCTACTGATCAGCGGAGCGTTATGCTCGACGCATCACAGTATTCTCTGCCATAGCTTCCCACTTTGTAGGAAACGCTACAGCCAAGTCTGCGACTTTAAGTACTGTACGTAATGACAGCTCGCGCAACTTGTTCTTGTTAACATCAACAAAGTCTACAATCTCATCTTTGACTTCGTCTGTGATCTTGTATGCATCCAACATACCGTCTTTGGTTACTTGTTTAATACGTAACATTTTCTCACGATCCGTATCAATAGTTAGATCCATGTAGTGACAACGTGACTCTAGTGCTTCCAAGTGCTCACGCAGTTTACCTTTGACTTTATCAAACTTCAAGTTAGTGATAAAGATAGCACTAGCTTCGAACTTGAATGTATCTGGTACACCTTCGTTGCGCAGCTTGAATGAATCTGTATTCCAATTAATAGTTCTAGTCTTCTTAGAGTCTAGAGCAGCTTTTAGAATGTTCAAGCTTAGTTCATCGTTAAAGATACTATCACAGTCATCAAACACAACAACCTTACCTTTGTCTGCGTTCTTGTACAGCTTACAGTAAAGACCAATTGCACTCATAGCGCCTTTGATTACTTCGTGTGATGAACGTCCGCCTAGGCTCTCCATCAATGCATAACGATCTAGTACTTGCTCAACACCGTGTGACTTACCAACACCTGGAGGTCCACTTACGATCATTGCTCGAACATCACCTTTGCGCACTGCCTTGGTCATGTCACCTAACATGTCAAAGCGTTCACGGATACGGTCTACTGTCTCCTCATCTGTTTCTTCAATGTCAGCAGTTGCTTCTGTTGTTGATGTATACGCAGCAGCATCACTAACCGTAATCTTAATATTACGATCTGGAAAGCCTGCAATTGCACGACCGTCCACTGTTACGTAGCCACCCTTGGCGCCTACTTTAAATTCTTCTACTAGTGGAAACACCATACCATTTAGGTCTACGTCTTTGCCACGGATCTTATATGTGCCTTCTTTAATCATAACGTTTGTCATGTGCAATGCCCCTTGCAGTTGTTTGTTTAACTTATATACAGTATACTAGTCTTTGCGCTCGATGTCAACCGTTTTATTTGCAAAGTCTACAATTAATTTACGCTCTGCTGCGTCGAAGTCTACTTCCTTTGCACCAAAGTTAGCACCTACTGTGGTCAGCATGTGACCTACGTGGCTAAGTTCATTAAGCATACGCAGCCCATTATCAGTAACCATCTTCAAGCCATGCAGCTTACCGTACTCCTCGGAGTAGTTCATCATGCTGCGACCTAGGTCTGCTAGTTTCTTTTGTTCTTTTGTTGATTCAAAAAATGTTGGATTCATATTGTTTGCCCTTATTTGTTTAACTTGTATATATTATAGCATCACTGATGCCAGTTGTCAACCCCTAATTTGGAATTTTTCCATTCCAATCATCACATGGATCATCATACATTACTCTGCTACCTCCCAATCAACTTCGCGACCTTCTGCGAACAACAACAATTCTGTTGCCAACTGACGTGCCTGATGCTTTGTCAAGCTCAAGTGGTTGAAGAAGTCTGCTGCGCCAGCGCCTTGAGTGCGTTCGCTCTTAGGCTTAACCTGTGTGACCTGCAAGCAAGTCATTCGATCCTTGCCACCCCAGAAGCGTGTCTGAGTCAATTCGTTCTGTGCTACGCAGTCTGGAACGTTTCTTAATTCTGTTGACATCTGGATTGCCCTCCGTTTGTTCTAACTTTATATATACAGTATACAGTCGATTGCTTTACTTGTCAACCTCTTTTTAATCTAAATCACAAACCCAATTACCTGCTCCGGCGTGTGCCTCATACTCTGCAACCAACGAACCACCTAGTCCGTACGGTGAAGCAATCTCTGCTAGTGGCTTGCCTGAGAATTCACATACGGCTGTGGATAGCAGTTCGACTTGCTTGAAGCCTTCGTCTGTGCCATAGCCGCGGTTTACGAAACGAACCTTTAGTGTTTTTCTAGTTTTATTTTGCATGTTGCCCTCTTGCGTTAAACTCTATATAACAGTTATAGCATAGGTTGTTGTAGTTGTCAACCACTAAATTAAAAAAAGATTAGAATCTTTTCGATTGACATATCAAAAAATTTGTGTTATAATAAACTGACCGCCCATGTTTCGTGAGTGGTCTTTGTAGTCCTGGACGACGAAGTCTTATAGGTTAAGGGCATAACCTGCTTCGCCGCCCGTTCCATTGTAGTTGGCCTGCCCTAGAGGATTCGAACCTCTGACCTAGTGCTTAGAAGGCACTTGCTCTATCCAGCTGAGCTAAGGGCAGGTAACTTGGTGGGTCCTCCGAGACTCGAACTCGGAACCGTTCCGTTATGAGCGGAAAGCTCTAACCAATTGAGCTAAGGACCCTTTGGTGCTCGCAGTCGGACTTGAACCGACATGCCTTGCAGCGACAGATTTTAAGTCTGTTGTGTATACCTATTCCACCATGCGAGCAATATTATGAGTGAGCAGTTATCAAAGCTTGCTCAGGCCATCCCCTAACCTTATGCGCCGTCATCCATTTCGAATAATTCGAACTGACGTTCTGCTGCGTCTTGTGCATCTTCTAAGCGGACCTTCCACTTAGCAATAATGTCTTCGAACGCTGTGGTATCGCTACCAAAGGTGTCAATGTCTTCTAAGTCTTCTACAATTTCAAACAAGTCGTTCATTGTGCAGTAGTTCCCTCTTAGTGTTTCTATATATACAGTATAGCATCTAGCAGTTGAATGTCAACCTCTAATTCTGACTTGCTGCGATACGAGCTTCCATTGCTGCTAGTTCAACTGGAACTACAGTTGACAGCAAGTTGAACACAGGGTAGCCGTCGTCATTTGTAGCACCGTGATCGTTAACCAACCACTCCTGGCCGTTCCAAAGGTAAGCGTACTCCTCCATGTCGTTGATCCAGCTTGGGATGTCTGCGTACTCCTGAATGGATAGCTCTTCGCCTCGGTCTCTGCTGTAGAACAATGTCCACTCGTCCTTTTGAGTGTCACGGTCCATAAAGTCCTGCTGCTCGCCAATCACTGTGCCTAAGCTGCTGATTGAACCTAGTGCAACCAATGCTTCAATCTTATCGACGTCTGCATAGTTCTCTAATAGGATCTTGCCGTTGTTTGCGACATAGCCGTCCCAGTGACAGTATACTGAAACAATCTTGCCTTCTTTGGTCTTCATTGCGATGTTTGAACGTGTTGCCATTTTGTAGTGCCCTTTATTTGTTTAACTTATATACAGTATACGATCTAAACCGTAGCTTGTCAACCCCTAATTTCCTATGCCGCCAAACTTAATGGCGACACTTCTTTAGCACAACCTTCGAGGAACTCACGATAGTCATCGCTCTCCTCTGCCAACTCGTCCTGCCACTCATCATAGGTGCGGTACGCTGTTGGATACTCTTTTTGAGATATATCATTAGCGCCGAACTTGGCCATTACGAATGCAAGCGCATCCTGGACACGATCCAAGTCGCTTACGATGTAATCGCTGCCACCCTTCATCTTCCAGTATGCATTACCGCTGGAGAACTTACCGTCCTCACAGTGAGCGCCATAGTTTTCTAAGTACTGAGTTGAGATAACGAATTTCATATGCTTTGCCCTTTTGTTTAACTTATATACAGTATAGCACCTGAGCGCTATACTGTCAACCCCTAATTAGATATAAAAAGGAACTAATTGATCTGTCACTACCGCACCATAGACCTGCTCACGCACATCAGTATCAGTTGCTTCACCAAATGCATCGCTGAATCCTAGCTTGCTGAGTTCCCTATTAGCGAACGCCCAAGCTGTGA
>Ga0209092_10001254_pt1 | contig 25215 bp, 17 predicted proteins | sample FraStrMetagenome_FD_187446 | JGI IMG/M metagenome (GOLD analysis project Ga0209092, IMG submission 187446) | Marine eukaryotic phytoplankton communities from Arctic Ocean - Fram Strait ARC3M Metagenome (SPAdes) (version 2) | ecosystem: Environmental > Aquatic > Marine > Oceanic | place: Fram... | reverse complement strand
TTGCAAAAAATTGGAGTAGTTTACTTATTGAAGTAACGATAAGTAGACGTTTATTCGTGGTGATGCCGGAAAACGGCATATTTTGCGAATTTAATTTTTCAAACGGCATACTTTGGGAATTTTCTCAATAAAATTTATGTTTTATGTTTTATGTTCATGTGTGTTTCGGGATTGCTCCACTGTCTCTCGATCTCGGTAGTACCTTCTTTCCATACAGCCTACATTCACAAGAAACGAATTAAAGATACAGCAACACAAATTTTACTGCATTCCAAGTCCTCGGTATATTTTTATTAGACAACTGTATTTGACCGTGACCATGTGCAGACCAACAGATACATCACAGAAAAGAAATCAAAAGACTTATTCAGTCGATAGCGTCAAGGCCACATCGCCAAATGCATTGAAATCGAAAGTTCCGACGAAGGTGTACAATTGGGAGGGACCGAAGGATTCTAGTTTAAAATTCAAGGATCATTTCTCGAGCCTTTTGTTTGGTGGAAGTGTGGTAAATACTGTGCTGGAATTTGTACTATTAGCTGCTCCGTATCTTGCCGTGTTTTGTTTCGGTAGTGCGTCATTGGATGTGCCGGGCAGCATGCCGTTTTTGGGCGTGGCAAACCTTTTTCTTGTCAGTGCCATTGTCCGCCGTGTGTACAATGCGTATATGGAAGCCGTGTTTTTCTCGTTTCCACAGTATCGAACACAGCCAGTCAAAGAACACAAATTGAAGCAGCGAACTGATCTCATGGGTCGTGATATGGAACAGTTGGAGTTGCTGGATTGGCATGACAAAATGACTATGATTTCTCAGTTTGCGTTGAATTTCGGCTTATATTTTGTACTTCCTGGATTTTACCTAGTGACAGACGAGTCGATTGGATTTGTGGACAGATTCGTAAAGATTTTGTTGAATCACTATCTTTTGAGCTTTGGAATGTATTGGGCACATCGTTCGTGTCACGTCGTTCCTTATTTGTGGGAGATCCACATTATTCATCACTGGGCGAAACATCCGCTTTCGAGGAATACTTACGAAGATCATTGGTTTGATAACTTTGCAAATGCTATTATTGGTCATACCTTCGCACAGATTTTGGTACCTTTGGACGGACCAGCGTTCTGTTTTTCCAGAATTTTCCGTATTTTTGAGAGTCTGGAGAAACATTCAGGAGTATCATGTGGTTTTAACTTGGCTCACTCTGTTCAACAATGGCTTCCTTTTGCACAAATGCCTCACCATCACGATTGGCACCATGAAGGGTTCAAGGGTAGCAACTACACGTTCAGCAGCTTGGGAGGATTTTGGGACTGTCTCTTTGGTACCCGAAAGATTGGCCGCTGCTCCTCTACTAACTGGTACTCTGCTACACGTGAAGACAAAAGCATGAAACGTGAGAAAGCTGTAGGATCGACGCCCCTCCCAGATTGGTTCAGCCCGCTATACCCTCTCGTGGGGCTCACCGTCGTAGTTTTCGTGAAGCTTTCTCAGTAATGGATCAAGAGGGAGTAAGCTTTTGGCAGAAAGACCATGCTTTTGTGACTCTATTAATTGGAACAAAGGAGTCTTTCGAGATGTAAATAGTACGCAGTAAATTAAATAGCATATAGTTTTCGATATTTTCTTTTCTTTTACGTTTCATCTAGATTATGGTATTAATTATAGAAGTAAAGTAGTTTAGAGTAGAAACGTGAGATAAGACAGTATCTATGTAATACATCTACTTTCATGTAAAAAAGTACATTTTAGTCAAATGATGATTCAGGGTCTTCACAGCATTGGTGACCAGCCCGGAAAGATTGCACACAAGTTGTCATGATCACGTGCCTCATTGATGAGCAATCGAACTTGCCCTTCGACATTTTTCATTTCTCCCATGGCGACATCGTCTTCTATCCCACTTAGTTTTTTGAAAACTTTCGAAAGGGCTCTATTTCCTCCTTCATTTTCTCCCTCTTCAATTTCGACACCCCTTGTCGAATGAAAACTATCAATACAATCTTTTTCTACGTCCATTTCATCTAGAGTTGTTTGACGCCTTCTTGCAGAAATAGGACTTATAGACCACTTGTAAAGAGGATCTGCAACAATTGCAGAAAGAATTGTCATCAGATGGCGTGTATTTCTTTTTTCGCGAAGCATACCAAGGGTCAACTCAGCTGCACAGGTGAAAGCACCGTCAGTACCGGTAGGGCCAAAACCGTCCACAATATCTGGAGTGAGACGAAATGGTACTGTCTCCGGAGTATTAAGTGTCTTCCCCTGTTCAAAAACAATTCCAAAATCAATATGAACCACTTCACCAGTCACTTCGTGTATAAGAATATTTTGAGCATGACGATCTCCAATACCTTAATAAGAATTGAATTTCGTTAGTGTGGAAAAAGACATGATTTACAACCAGAGAAGCAATTTTAGACATACCGAGAATGTGACCAACTATGCTGTTTACAGCGCAAGAACGCGTATAACGCATTTTTGCAGCTATGAAGTGTAATTCAAGGTAAGACGCTAGGTTGAAGACACTTTCGACTTATGAAGATTAATAATATAGCTTACCGTGCCAAGCAGAAACATCATTAGAGAATTTTTCGATGAAGAAAAATCTAAATGCAGGACTAACATTTCGCATGATCTTGTCGTAAACTCTTCTTTTCTTACTTTTGCTTGCTTCGGCCATCATATGTCGACATGCGTGTATATTCCATTCTCCTGGATAATATCGAGAATGAGCTCCAGGCGTACCTTTATCTTCAAGATATCTACCAAATGGCAAAGTATTTTCAACCCATTCGATGACGCCGCATGCTGGACTAAGCGGGACAATGTTATATGTGGCTATTTGCAAATGCTGGTATAATGCCCCAGTTCGATCTATTCGTCTTGACCCTTCTTGTTGACGAGCAGTTGTTGAATGTCTTTGGTATCTCAATAATTTGTTCACTGTTTTGAACACTTGCTGCATCACAGCATCTTGGCGAATCTGATAAAAAGACAGCGATTTAGCATGGCATTAGTTGTTTCAAGAAAGAAGATTAAATTTTGCAAACTAACATCATCGTATCCTTTCACAAGTTGCTTGAACTGGCCTCCTCTTGAGCCTTCACAAATGATTATTTTTGGTCGGTGAATTCCTGTTTCAGTCACATCAAATGTAGCCGAAAAGCTACAAATTTGTTCTCCCCCAATCGGATTTTCTTGTCCATTTCCATAATCTTTTAGTACACGAACATTTGGAGGCGAAGTAAGTACACAGGGGATAGGTCTTCCTTTTTGCTTAAGCATTTCGATGATTTCTGTAAGGGGAGCATATTTGCTCCTACGATCGTAGGCTGCACTCATCTTGAAACCCTTTGTCCTACGAGTTGGGTTTTGAAGTAGTTTCTTCGTACTAAACATTGCTAAAATGATGTAAGAACTAATGATCTCTTCATATGATGAGACGAGCTCAGAAACAAAACTATTCGACCCCTTCTTTAGGTCGTCAATAATATCATTTGCTGCTTTCACTTTTGACGTCCCAACATTTTTTAAATAGTCACGTGAGTCGCTTGTATACCCCACTTTTTCGCCATTTGAAAGGGTTACTAACTGAACGATTGTATGGTATGGATGCTCTGTGCACAATTTTATGATTAAAAATCGAAGTACCTCTTGAAAAGTTCTCTTGTTACTCTGCGACCTAGATGACAGGGTATTTTGAATCGTTGTATCTTCTAGTCGCGAAAACAATTGATAAATAAGCGGAATAAAATAGTGCGAAGGAATATCCTCAATACACTGTTTCATATGATTGTCCAGATCGTCATCGGAAGATTGAGATCGTACCACTCCAAGCCATAAAGAAACGAGCTTGATTACTGCTGCGTTCGTAGCTTGCTTGTCATTGGACTCGTAAATTAATGCATTAGATAAAGATTGAATTGTTTCATATTGATAATTTTTCAAAGAAAAGAGCACCGCTTCGCGTTCGCTGGAGTCAGACTCAGTTACCTTTTTTAATTCCCTTACATAGCGTCCCAATGCGGTCAATTTGGTTCTGAGCTCTAATTCATCAGCCTCGTTGGATCTACTAGATCTACGTTGCTTCTTTCCTACTTCTTTATTCATCTTCTCTTTTAATTCAAGGATCATTGATTCAGCCTGTATTAATTCGTTTTTCTTCGAATTAAGAGCTTCCCCGTCCTCTTTCCATTTCTGACTTTTAACACGAGTAGCAATAGTGTCTTGAAGTCCCCCGACATAATTTCCGAGAACCAAGTAAGCATCCGCAAGTTTGTGTCTATTTTCGACTCCAACTGAATTTTCATAAGCTTTTGAAGCATGGGTGACAGCAGGACGGAGAAACCCATCGAGAATCGATCTTGTTGATTCAACCTTCGAAAAAGCCATCATTTTTCCGCAGGCAAGAAGACATTTAGCCGACATTTCAAAATTGTCCTGACCTTCAAATGTTTTCACTGCTAATTTCGCTGTCCGGATCGCCCCGTCGACGTTCCCACTACACTCCAAAATACGAGCTTCTTCCAAAGCGAGGTATCCTACCTCATCCAAATCAAGGATATCAGTAAAAGTGCGACGAAGACGTAGCATTACCCTTCTGGCATTTTCAGGGGATGAATGCAAGCGGCATAATTCCAAATATGAGCGCAAGTGCGATCTGACCGCCGATAAAGAACACAAGTTATAATCGTTACCGGAATCGTTGCAAAAATATTTCAAAAGTATCTCTTTGCAAGCAAATAACGATTCTTTAAGTCGAAAATCGCAGTTCCAATGAAGTGGTTGAATCCTCTTACATTTTTCCTCCCATGTTTGACATAAAGAGTGAACTTCTTTCTTTGAATGTTCAATTTCAAAAATAGCTTCTGCCGCAGATTCAACTTCATTGTATATGGAAAATTGGCTTGTCAGAATTGAGGTGTGACTTAGTAATATATCACCGTGGTCTACGATACTCGCATTTGACATTAAAGCCAAACGAATTTTCGCGAGAGTACTGTAAAAATTGTGTTTATCCTTGGAAAAAAGACACCTTAGAAGTAGATCAAGGCCTTCATCAAAACTGCATTGATAAGTGGTTGAATAATTTTGCTCAAATGTCGACATCATTGAATATATTTTTGGCACTAGTTGAGTAGACGCAAGCGGTTGACCACCAAACGCAGTTTGATGTAAAATAGAATCATCCCATTGAAATGCTCTCCACGATGAACGATGAAATGACTCTCGAATTTCTGACGAATCTTGCTGAGGGCCCAAACCAGATGCATATGTGTTTGCTATATGAAAGAACCCTAATGATTGAAGTTGATGAATGACTGCTATATTTGCTGATGTATCCTTAATGCTTGCACCTTTTACCTGTAATTGAGTATCTAAGGTTGCCAATGCATCTCCTGGCTTAGTTGCCATTGCGGTGATATGAGGTTGACCGTCATACTGTCGTCGAAAATTAAGTTCCGCATTGTAAATACTCACACCCTTTATAGCATCGGTCTCAGCCAAATGTTCAAAGCATTCGCGGAGAATACTCATAAATTCAATCGTATATTCGCCAAAATTGTGATTCTGGTCGTGAGATGCAGCTAAGAAACCACTTATGTCGTTACGTGCTAATATCGAATTGTCCTTGTTGACTTTTGCTGGTGAAAGATACTGTACAAGTCGTCGGAGACAATCGCCTGACCCTCCAAGGATATGATCAGCAAACAATTCACAGTAGTATAATGCTAAGCAAAATCGACGAGTATAAACACAAGATGAAGCCACAGCTAAACCGTCCAGTTTTAGTACGCAACCATGAGGCAGTCCGTTCCATGCAGGTGCAGGGTTTTTACCGTTTGCAGAGTTTCGCTTATGTTTATCGGAAAATTCGAATTGAAGTCTTGTTATGTTTCGAAGAAAATCAATCGTATCTAAAGCCAGACTGATGGCATATGGGTTATTACCTCCTCTTCGTCCACTGGACAGAAATTTAGAAATACGATTAGATATCCTGTCAATAGCGTGTCCATTATTAAAACCTGACATTGCATCTTTTGAAACCTCTGTCATTGCCTCTTGATAAATGCGTTTTCTACATTTGTCACCTGATTTTACCGCTGCTTCATCACCGTCGTCGGTTTCATCGTCTGAATCTTGAGTGTATTTGAGTAAATCATAAATAATACCCGGAAAAAGATTGCCACACAGATCACTATTCAACGTGCACATAGAGCTACATTGATAGAAAAAGTGTTGAGTTCCTACCAACCCCTCACCAACGTTTTCATCATCATTTGTAGAAAATTGATAGTAGCAGCACGCCTGTATTGCACAAACAAGGCGTTTTATCCAGGCATCATAATCGGTATTGCACTGCCAGAAAGATTCTATTTCCCAACACCAGTTTCCGTCCTTACGGACTCTTTCAACGTCTATTCGACAAATATCAGCAACTTCGTCCTCGTCAAGTTCGGGAGCTTTCACATAATCCTCTGAAATAAAGCTTGATAGTATACTACGCAGCCTTCCGTCACGAATGGCTAGCAAATACACATTGTTTTCTTGATCAGAGAGTATTGCTTTGACAGTTTCCATTGCACGAAGTGCCATTTTTGTGTCATTAGAGCATAAACATTGACCAAGGATGACAAGGGATCTTGATTTGATTTGTGAAAGAGGATCTCGTATTTGCAAATCGTTTTCTCTCCTAGACGACTGCAACAAAGTCCAATCTATGTGGCCTAGGTTTCCCAAGCACTTGGCAGCTGCTGGAGTTTTTAAACATTGCAACTTGTGTAATAACCGTAGAAGTAACTCATGATGTTGACTTTGGTTAAGAGCTTCGTGAATTTCGTGTTGGTGACCTTTCAGACATTTACATAACAATTCTAGTGAAGACTCCGAATAATGACGATCCAATGCATTCAGTAAACTTTTTATCTCTTCAAAAATTGATTGTTTTGGAATTCCATTTCGAAAATCATCCAGTACAGCAGGCAGAAGATAATTTTGAATATCTGGTCCTAGATACTTGAGGTCGTCCTGGCCCTTGCCATAGATATTTTCAGGGGAACAGAAAGGGATGAGGGCTAACCGAATATTCAACCCGAGGATTTCGCGATTTTTTAACAGCTTTTCTAGCATAAAGAAACTTTCTTTCAAAACAAGAGTGCTTTCTTTTACATGAGCGTCCAAAGTATTTATTCGATTTCTTTTTGATCTTTTAACAAGTTCAGATAAGACGTTATTATGAACTTGAATTAATCCGATAACAGTATCAATGATTGTTTCAGGTAAAAGCATATCTGATGGACTTGAGCTTCGCGCATAATTGAAAAGGACAGGTTTAAGTGTCTGAATCAACTCCAAGCGATTACTAGTGAGGGACAAACAATTCAAGATAGAGCTCACACAAAAGTCAAGTTGGCCAGAATCGCAAGTGTAATTTGAAATCTCTTCGTGTATCAAAAAAAATAATGTACTCCAGGCATGACATCGACTGGGAAGCGGCGAGTGATCAATCTGAAATCGTGTTCGAATTATGCATTCATTCACACTCATTCCAGCTTGATCAAAAATCGAACAGTTGGACTGTACTTTCTTATTTGCAGAGTTTTCGATGATATAAAGAACAGCCTTCCGACTCCAGTTGAAATAACCTCCATATGATCTTAAAAAAATTCAGGAAAGTGAGCGAGATATTAAATGTAAAAAACCAAAGTCATCTAGAAAGTTCACCTACCTATGAAGTAAAAACAACATGATATTTGAGGCATTTTTCATTTGATTAACCTGCCTCACACCATTAAATCCATTAATTAGCTTTCTCAAGTTTTCTCCAAGAATATGAGATTCCTCATTTTCATCTCTGCTGTGAAATATCTCTACCATTGTACCATACAACGATGGGAGTTGCTTTCGCACTAGTTTCGATAAGTGCTTTTCAGATTTCCCTCGAGTAAGGATTTCCGCAAGCTCTTCAAATGAGCCCCAATGTTTGCAACGTCTAGCATGTACAAGGATTGATTCCGTATTAACGTTTGTACCAAGGGTATCAGCTATATTACGTAACAAGAGGGGTACCAAAGTCGGGGCATGATCGACGCAAAACGCAGGCAGAGCATCACTTTCAATAAATAAAGGAATATCCATTAATTTTCTTTGCATTTCATTGTTTTTTTCCTCATCACTATTTGCGAACAAGTTTTCGGATCGTTTCATTGTAAGCAATCGATCAACTGACAAAGGAGAAATAAGTGTCAGCGGCAGATAAACGATAGGTAAGCATTTACTGCACCAAGTACGTAAAATATTAGGCATTTCACTTTTAAACATAGCAGTGATGTTCTCGTATCCCCTATCAACCGAAACCTGTTTTAATGTGCTAAAACAACGTAATTCCAAAAGAGGGTCTGATGCTGCCAGGATAATTAACTTTGTAATTGCTGACTGAGCTAGTACTTTACTTTGTGCAAAACCTGCGATTGCCCCTAAAAACAAAATCGCAGTGCTCTCGTAGGAAACTCTCTGAAACAATAAGTCGGTTGGTTCTTCTGGAAGAATTCCTTTGGACAAATTCGTGTCTGCCCATTTCAAGAACTTGTCTTTCACTTCATTAGCTGGAATTTCAAGAAGAGGGGTAAATTTTAAAGGAGGAAGAAACGATTCAATTTTGTTACATAATTTTGTCTGGGCGTAGGACACATACTTTAAATAGAATCACACAAAACAATTTAGAAGAATCATAGTTTCATTCATACAGAAAAATTAGTACCTGAAATGCAACAGCACACGCTTTCGCCGCAGCGACCCGCACACGATAATCGATATCTACTAGAGCTGGCTCGAGAATTTTTTCCAACAAAGCAGGTATTACTTCAGAAATACGGCTTGAATCTTCAAGGTTAACAATCAAGTAAGATACTGCCCTAACTTGCTCGACACGGAATCGGGAAGAGGCTTGTAAGCGACGGCGAAAGTCTTTCGAATCTTCGCAGTACAAGATATTCTGGACAAACAATTTTTGTTCAGCATTGTTTAGTGTGCAGTATTTTGCAAATTTGCAAGCCAACTCAAAGTAGAGAGAAATATCACAAAGTGAATCCCGAAGTCCAGTAATTGCATCACATACTGTCTCAATTACACTTGTTTGTTCGTTTCTATCGATAATTTTTCCATAACTGCATTCTTCAGCCAAGATATTTAGAAGGAAAACTCCCAGACTCAGGTCGGGTGGAATATGTATTTGACGGCCATCCTCCTCCAAATCATCGCAATCTAATGGCCATATTACAAGTTCAAAAAGATGTACGAAAGTTTCAAGTGTAGGACTTACATTGCATACGATCATTATTAGTAAACGAGCTGAGTCGGCGCTGAGAGCTGCCATCGCAATAGTTTGACGATTTTTTCGCTTCTTTTTCCTCGCTTGTGTGGATGATCCGGGATAGGCTGCTCTTTTTCGGTTATGAGCTGATCTATCACTGACGTCATCCGACCCGAAAATTTTAATATCGTAATCATTGCTTGGACTTGAAATGTTGTCTCTTCTAGTGTTATGAGTAACCGATCTACGTAGAGCAAATTCCTTCAGCCATTTCTTGCACCCGACACAAAGATTTTTGAAATTATTTGTTGGGTAATGTCTAGTGTTTGCGAGATGCGCAATTATTCCAAACAAACAAAATAAATCATATTTCGCAAATTGTTTTTGACCGCTTATCAGCTTGTGAGCAGTATCGTCGACAGCTATCCCCACAAAGTCGGGCTGAATTGTTAGCAAAATGCACGTTATGTCAAAGACAGATTCATTTAAAATGTCATATTTGTCGGTAAGAAAATTCAGAAAATATCTTTCGAGCGATTGGTTCATATTAGCGTGTCGAAAACATAGTAACGAATGTAAATGCGATTGACGAATCAGTGACGATTCGTCGCTTATTGGATAGAGATCAGTCTCCAAATCACTACCAACATCAACGATATCATACCTATAGATATCAAAAAGCATATGTTCATGCAGGGAACGAGGAGCAGGCAAAACAAAATTGACCCCAGATGATGCAACTACTGCAGAATGCATTAATAAACACGAATTGCAGTCTTTCACGCCGATCAAGCTTGCGATGCACCTAAGGGTGGAAGCAAGATCTTTACAACGAATATCTTTTTCGGGATCACTTCTCAATTTTTCGATTATCTTGATACAATGTAGAACGAGAAAATGTCGCCGTGTCGATAGCATCGATCCTGTTAATATTTTGTCGGTAGTTAAGAAGCCATCTTCGATTTTTCCTCCATATGCTAGAATGATGATGGTAATGAAATCCATAACCACATAAATGCTTAATGATTTTTCTGTTAACATATTTTGATCCGTAAAAAAATCGAATTTATTCCAAAGGGACGTCAAATCTAAAAGAGGAGCGATTAAGGCACACCGAGTGATTTCTGTGAGAACCATCACCCATTCGTTTCGTGCGATTCTTTCATCGTCTTCCATAATTCCGTCCCAAACAGACTTCCAAGCACTTTGTAAATCGGAGTCATTGTATACTTTGGCTGATGGTACACATAGCTTGAGAAGCGGTCGCCAACCTGCCAATTTGTTAGCCCCATTTGAATGTTTTAAAGTGAGAAGAACAACCGAAGCAAGATCTCGTGATGTACACTTGAGATTATCGTCCGAAAAATGAACTAATTCAGAAGACCAACACTCTCCTCTTGGAAACATTTGTGCTGCTGTACTTATTACATTTAAAATGTCCACTGATGTTGGGCAAAAAGCTTGTGTGTTCCTCTTTGGTAGTCGAGTGAAAATCCCCCAAGGCGATTCGTTATAATTATAAATTATTCCTTTTTGCGAAGGCTTAAATCCATCTGCTAATATCTCATGTAATGGAAGTTCATTGTCACTATTGTCGTTGTCACCATCGACTAGACCTAATCGATGTCCAAAATAAAGTCCTTGGCGGTGTTTCAGTGTCAACACAGTTAGTTCGGAAAGACGTTGTGACGACGATGTCGACTCAAATCGCGTTGTAGAACATACAACATTTTGAATATAGTCAAGAGTCGTAATATCAACAATCTGAGTATCTATATTACCAGATGGTAACCCACAAATTTTTCCAGAAAGCTCAGCCATATGCCTATTCAACAAATTACAAAAAAATTATCATCAAATTATTGGATGAAAAATTCACAAGACTGTCACGCACAGTAGGGAACGTAAAAAATTAATAATTGCAATCCTCAATTCTTTTTCATCCCGCTGGCGTGCACGTCTCCAACCAATGACTTTAATATATTTAAGCCACTCATCGCGATTATCTGCAATAGCAGAAATGCAGGCTTCAAAGTTGGAAGAGAAGAGATGAACTAACACTTGAAACATAGGAGCGGCAAAGGAATCGTCGGCATTTTTGTTTACATCGTCATACAAATTCTTAAGCTGACTTTTGCACCATCGTGCTATCATGGTACACACTCCAGGAATAATGTGATGCAAATCCCTCCCTAAACCCGCGCAGTTTCTCATCAAATTACTGAATGCTTGGACCATATATTTCGTTTTGTTAAAGCTAACATTTTTATCCGCTCTTAAACGCTTGTCAACAATCCTTTCCACTTCATTCAAAATATATTCAATTTGCTGCTTTCGAAGCAAATTTACGAGAGGCCTTTGAGCACAGAAAGTCATGAACTGACCACACAGTTCATCCATTGATTCTACAAATACGTGAATCGTTAATTACCACTTTCAGAAGAAAGAAAATTGTCTCTTACCATCCGTTATATTATTCTCTCCACATATAGCCTCTAAGGAAAACTCTAAGAAGGAAGTAACATCCCTGTAGCCCAAAAATGTATAAACATTTATCTTTTTATCACACGAAACATACTTTTGACTCTGACTTTCGCTATTCTTTAAAATTTTTCCTGGTAAAGTTATCAAAACAGAATCAGGAGGAGCTTTGGACTTTTGTTTTCCCGATGGAAAAGCTACAATATGGAAATTGTGAAAGGAGTCGGAAAAATCATTAGTGCAAGAGTCAACACGATCACAAATCATGCAAGAGGTGCTGGTAACTGATTCAGAACACTTACCGGTTTTGGCCACAGTTGTTGCATTTCTCAACATATGCTGCCAGAGCACGCAATATTTGTTCTCCAAATCTTGATAATTCTTCGACAGTTGCCTCATTGCCATTGGAAGCTTCGAATTCGAGCAGGAATAAAGTTTATCAATTAATAAGTTACAAGCCTCCTTTCTCTTCGTCTTCGTGCTGTGCTTTGTCAAATTAGTTGTCAATTCCCAAAGTTCAGTGAGAGTGTTGCTTTCATTGCCTTCCTCGTCCGATTCTACAATGCTTCTTCTAGACATGATTTCACTTCTTTACTTTCGTAATTCAATTACTGTCTTTAAACTTTACATAAATTTACTGGATTCATCCAACTGTGATTCTGCTTTCATTTCTTGTTCTTTATTTTCGTGTCAAGTTGTGTTGTTTGGAGTTTTGTGAGACAAAAGAGAGTGATAAAAAAGGAGAGAGTTTTTTAGATTTGAGCACGAAATTTCACTACTATTTTATTTTTCTTGCGTTTGAAGGGTGTGTTTCTTATTTTCAGGAAATTTATTTGGACGAAGACCGTTATTCAAATACCGGTACAATCATAGCTCGTAGAGTACAAAAACCTTTTGAGAAAATTCCCAATTTGTGACGGTGGAGTGTTTGAGGTCACCGGAAACTTAGCATACGGTAGGAGAAGTGGCGAAAGGGTCGATTTTGTAGACAGAACTTTACTGCTGAAACTGGGTCGTTAGGAAAGAGGAAACTACGCGGTATGGTTTAATCCTTACAGGAGAGCCGCGTCGCCGCGTCTCTAGCGTAGACACCTTCCGCCACTTCTCCTACCGTGTGCGCAATAAGTAGCACAATATATATGTATATATATATATATATGTATATTCATCTGGAGAGCTCCACAACAACCTTACAACTTCGCCGTCCTTGTCTTTCATCAGCCTTGGGTATTCACTTTATAGTCCTACGCTATCATGTCAATACTTCTATTTGCTTCTTCGTATTATCCGCCATCTTTCATCAAAACTCAGGTACTTAATGTATATTCAATTATTTTCTTAATTCATGTCTGCATCATTCTCTTCATACGTTTCCGCTATGAATTTAATTTTGACCTGAAAACTAGATCAATCCACAAATCATCTGACATTTATTACGAAATTGTTGAATGAGTATCTAATTTGCCTTGATCCGTTCAAATGCTTGCCTCAACTACTTCATAGTGATTCTCGGCTATGTTAATGGCAGAAAATGAATTTCAAATCTATCAATACCGGTACATGTATTAATAGTTCTTGAGAAATAATAAATGATAATGAAGGTTTGGCTGGAACATGATTTCTTCTATCTAGACTACGAATTAATTATTTTAAGCGCAAGGAGTAACAACACTTAACGAACCTCTTTTCGAAGGTCTACCCACCATACAGGATTCTCTCTCGCGTTGACAAACTAAGCTATGGAGTTTATCTTGGTAATTTTCAGCAGGAAGCTTTATATTATCATTGATCTCAATCTTTCAATAAAGGAGGAGTATTAAGGAAAAGGACGTTTGCCATAATAAAATTTAAAAAAAAATAGGAATATACCTTGATGGGGCCATTTTCGAAAACTTTCTCTATCTTGAGATCTCCGGTATAGAATTCGGAGACGAAAGAGTGTTTTAAGGCTATTTCAGCAGAGCTACGTTTGCGCGGATTAAATTGGAGACAATGATCCATAAAGTCCAAGGCTTCGGCACTAGCCTTGTCACTACATATTTGCGCAAGTGAGGAGTAGTCAACATCTCCGACCCCCTCAATCATTGTGAACGAAAAAGGAGACATTAATGCGTCAATGTCATCGTCGTCGGGTCTTCCTATAGCCTGCAAAATTTTTTCGACTTGATTCATAGTGCAATTCCCTGCCAGCAATGGAATTCCACAGATCATTTCACCCAAAATGCACCCCACGGACCACATATCAACTCCTTTGGTATATTTTGTTGAACCAAGTAGTATTTCTGGACTTCGATACCATCGAGTTGCAACATAATCTGTTAGCTTACGGCCTGGTGCCTCAAGTTCAATACATGAACGACATAAACCGAAATCACAAATCTTTACGTGACAATCAGAATTTAATAGGATATTACTCGGCTTTATATCGCGATGAATTAATCCAGCACTATGAATATATTTAAGTGCCTTCAAAAGTTGATATATGATGTACTTGTGATGAATGCCTAGCAATATGTCAGCTCTAATAACAGAGTAAAGATCAGTCTCCATAAAATCAAATACTATGTATATATCTCTCCCACTATCAGATTCTATTATTCTCTGTATTTGTATGATGTTTTCGTGCTCCCCAATCTCTTGAAGATACATTATTTCTCTGTATGTGCGTTGAGCGTCAGTTGAGTTTCTAAAGGCATCAAAACATCTTTTTAAAGCATAAGCTCTCCGCGTTTTACGATCAACTGCCTAAATAGAGGAGTCTTAACATAAGCTATCGTTTAGTAATTTTACTTCTAATGCTGCTCAATTCGCAAATCTAAACAAACCTTCCAAACTATCCCGTAAGCCCCCTTACCCATCTTTCGACACAATTCGTAGCGCCTACAAATATGTTCTTCGACTTCATCGTTTGACATATCTTAGATTTAGTCTATAACATGAATCATCAACAATCAAAGAGCACCATACGTATTCACAGGGTCCACAAATATAAGAAGGACATCACGAGTAAAGCAAGAACAAAACATAGACTATGTACCAATACTTGTGCGATTTCGTGTAGGTTTCGAGCCCACATTCCATGATAAAATCTACACAGTTTTATTTCTTAAGTACCAATGCAGAGACTCATCCAACGTCGAAAATAAGGTAGCTGTAGAGCGATAACCACTCTTACAGAGATACAATTCGATACTTCCAGCTGGTTTCTTCAGTGCCAATAATAAGCCACATAAACTCATTTCTAAAATCGTTTACCTCATTCCACCCTGTCTCGACAACGGTCAGCGACGCACTATCTAAGTAAGGTTTGTTTTCATCGCAAACATTGGCAGCTCCTCCTCGAGGAGCAAGTGATCCAGTTTCCGGATATACCGTGAGAGGTAATGTTTCATCTGACGATGATGACGATGATAGCACGAACGCGTAAAAAGTTTCCCAAGTACGTTCCTCATTTTTGATTTGTACACTATCACCGATTTGTATCTCGCCATCAAAAGAAGAGCCAAATTCATCGATATCGGCATCCCGAAGCCTCTGAGCCCATCTCGGTAGCTTTTCCATAGAATCGATCTTGTCAATATTTCTTGTTTCACATTCAGACGTCGATGATGTATACAAACGTTGAGCAAATTCATTCCCAGTATAACTCAGTCCACCATTTAATTGAGCAAAATCCTCAAACTGATACTTTCCTCCATGAACTCCTTTTACGTAATCGCCTATATCACGTTCTAATTCCTCTTCGCCATTACCGTAACGCATGTGTGGTCGCACAGTCACGTCATTTTCGATACGGCGATGGGTAGTACTCACAGTGAAAAAGTAAGGAGTAGGAACATGAAAGGCTGCTACGGTCTTTATTCTAAACGCCACAAGAATGAACGTGAGAAGGATGCGACCAAGTAAGGCATGTTTGGAATTTCCCACCACCACCACCACTACAGTCATGTTCATTGCCCTCTCTTGTAAACTTCACCGGTACATGTAACTAGGTGTAGGTACTACTTGAATGCGTGAAGGAAAACGTAAGCGATGTCACGCGATCTAAATGTGTTTTCTATGCTACTGTATGCAAATATCTAGTTTACTTGAACGTTTCAAATGTGATCAATAAAATCAAAGAGTTTCTTGATTGGCCAAAGATGGAACACAAAAATAATGAGGGGCAGTAGAGGTGGAGGTGTGTTGTGGTTGTGGTTATGCAGGAGGAATTTTATGAAAATGTTATGTAGAGAGAAAATATTGCTCAGGTTCGTGTGTTCCATCAGAGCAGAGCGTGTCATTTTGGCTAGTTTAGCTAAAGACGTTATGATAGATGAGAAAGAGGTGAATCTCTCCAGATCGACCACGCATGTGCATCCATGATCCATGCCCTGAAATGCTTCGAAGAAAAGAAAACAAAAATGTGAGGGAGAGAAAATCCTACAAAAGTATCCACCGTCCATCCCCATCACACATTTCCGCCCATTTCCAAACCAAAAGAGCTCCGGCACCTCTTTACCCATAATTTATTTTTCATTCCATAGCATATAACTTTTCATCATGAGCAGTAGCAATGCGCCACAATTGAGCAAACCCATGATATTCGCGACTGCCGGTGCCGGTGGAGTCATGGGTTGGATGGTCGTGCATCCGTTCAATACTTTGGCCGTGCGAATGAATTTGGCGTCTACACAGGGATATAAGTTTAGTCTATCGAAGATGGCAGCCGAGAGTGGATGGATGAGTCTGTATGATGGAATTGGTGCCGGTATTGGTCGTCAGATGATTTATGCCACTGCGAGGTTTGGCTTGTTTGAGACATTTCGTGATAAACTTCACGAAATTAGGGGAAAGACTGATTTTGCTAGTCGTGTTGTTGTTGGTGCGGCAACGGGTGGAATGGCTGCGTATATGAGCTGTCCTATGGAAGTGAGTTGCGTTCGAATGTCAAATGATGCGACGTTGCCTCCTAGTGAAAGGCGCAATTACAAGAATGTGTTTGACACACTCGTTAGGATTGGAAAAGAGGAAGGTATAGCAGCTTATTGGAATGGTTCTACGCCTTTTATGCAGCGTGCGATGATGGTTGGAGTCTTTCAGGTTGCAACGTTTGATCAGTTTAAGGATATGTATGCCAGCTTTCTCTCTCAAAAGAAGAATAGTGTCCCAAACGTATTTTGTGCTGCTATGACTAGTGGCTTGCTGTATTCTATCGCTACGATGCCAGTCGAAGCCAGCAAGAACAGGATGGCGAATCAAAAGGCTGATCCGAAGACTGGAAAATTACCATACACTTCAACTTTGCAGACAATTCGAGCGGTTACTGCGAAGGAAGGATTCTTTTCACTTTACAATGGCTTCCTCCCTTACTATGGTCGTTGTGGAGGACATACTGTATGCATGTTTATATTTGTACAGATGATGAGAGATGCATTATTGAGTAAACATTAAACTCAAATAAATTGCTCAATTTTTATTCTTATCGAGAGATGATGTCTTACGTGCATTCAATTCTTTACAAGTACCAAGTACGTCATTCTTTCAAGCGCAACGTAGAACGTCAATATGATCAGCCGACGACTCACTGTTGAAAATAAATGCTAAGTATGTATTCTTCTTTGTCGAAACGAAGACTGAAACCATAGAGATAGGCACTTGAATAATCTCCAACATTGCTTACACGCAAGACTAGGAAGATGACTAGCCTACGAAATATAGACGATTATTGTTATCCCAGAAAAGCTCGTTGAGGTAATTTTTTTTAAACAAGACAAAGTTATTATTAAACAAAAATAATTATTCGAAGCTAGTTAGTTAAAAACAGCAATCAATATATCAGTGAGTGGGTAGGATTTCAAACCACCGTGGTTTAGTACGCCTTTCACATCTGAAATATTCAAAAACTATGTACGAATGACTGTTTAGCTCAACCCACATAGATTCACAGTTCATTTCATCATACTTTTAAGCACCGCAGTTAAGGCATTCCTCCTCCTCTTGTCGCGCCACTGCTTTACTACCTCCCTTTGTTGGTACAACTAAATCTTCCTTGTTCACAGTGAATTGAATGGCATCAGCCTTGGGCCTGGTTCTCAAATAGTACATTCCAGTTTTCAATCCTTTCTTCCACGCATAAAAGTGCATACTGGTCAATTTGCCCGTACTGGGTTCAGCAATGTGCACGTTCAAACTTTGGCTTTGACAGATGAAAGGAGCACGATCAGCTGCCATGTCAAGAATGTGCTTTTGTGATATTTCCCAAACGGTCTTGTATACTTCCTTAATATCGTCCGGAATTTCTGGAACATTCTGTACCGAACCCCCGTCGGCAATGATGCGATTGCGAACACGTTCGGTCCAAAGCCCTTTCTCATTCAAAAGGCGCAGTAAATGTTTGTTCACTACGGTAAACTCTCCAGCCAACACGCGACGATTATACATATTTGAGGTAAAAGGTTCCACGCTCTCATTGTTGCCCAAAATTTGAGCCGTGGACGCAGTGGGCATAGGAGCTAAGAGCAAGGAATTGCGCATACCGTACTTCTTCAAATTCTCCTTCAATGAAGCCCAGTCAAATCGTTCGGAAGGCGTGACGCCCCATAGATCGAACTGCAGCAGACCTTCTGAGGCCGGGCTGCCTGGATACGTCTCATAATGTCCTAGTTCTTCGGCCAGCTCTACACTGGCCTTGACAGCTCCGTAATAAATGGCTTCAAAGATATCCTTGTTCAACTGCTTGGCTTCCTCACAAGCAAAGGGCAAATGCAACAATTGAAAGGTATCGGCCAGTCCCTGTACACCAATTCCAATGGGTCGGTGTCTCATGTTACTCCTTTTGGCTTCTTCAATAGGATAATAATTGCGTTCAATTACTTTATTCAAGTTGCGCGTGACAATGCTGGCCACCTTGACAAGTTCGTCAAAGTCATACTTGTCATGAGCATCATGAAAGCGGACAAACTTCGATAAATTGATACTGGCCAGATTACACACGGCCACTTCATCCGGAGAAGTATATTCCACAATTTCCGTACATAAATTACTGCTCTTGATGGTGCCCAAATTCTTCTGATTGGATTTCGAATTACAGGCATCCTTGAACAACATATATGGAGTGCCAGTCTCTACCTGTGCATCCAATATGGCAAACCAAAGTTGCTGCGCTTTGATTGTCTTTCGTGCTTTGCCCTCCCGTTCATACCTTTCGTACAAAGCTACAAACTCTTCCGAATGAACATCGGCCAATCCAGGACATTCATTGGGACACATGAGACTCCAATTTCCATCGGCATGTACACGTTTCATAAATAAATCAGGTATCCATAGGGCATAGAATAAGTCCCGTGCCCGATCAGATTCATTTCCATGATTTTTGCGTAAATCTAGAAATTGGAAGATATCGGCATGCCACGGTTCCAGGTATATGGCAATACTGCCCTTCCGTTTCCCTCCCCCCTGATCGACATAGCGGGCTGTGTTATTAAATACGCGTAACATCGGTACGATTCCGTTACTCGTTCCGTTTGTACCGCGTATGTACGAACTGCTGGCACGGATGTTGTGTACGCTCAAGCCGATGCCACCGGCATATTTACTGATAACGGCACAGTTTTTCAAAGTGTCGTAAATGCCATCAATAGAATCTTCTTTCATGGTAAGTAAAAAGCAAGAGCTCATTTGCGGATTGGGTGTACCCGCATTGAACAACGTTGGAGTAGCATGGGTGAAAAACTTCTCACTGAGCATATTATAAGTTTGTAAAGCAGATGGAATATCATCCATGTGAATTCCTACGGCCACGCGCATGAGCATATGCTGCGGTCGTTCGGCAATTTTACCATGGAGTTTCAAGAGGTAAGATTTTTCGAGGGTCTTGAAACCAAAGTACTCATATTCAAAATCACGGGCGTGGACAATTGCTTCGTCTAAGGCTTGTTTGTTTTGCATGACGACGTCGTAAAATTCCTGAGACACTAAGGGAGCTGGTTCCATGGTTTTGGGGTGGACGTAATCTTTGAATTTTTGAATAACATCACTAAAGTTTTTGAGAGTCATTTTATGTAAGTTCGAAACGCTAATACGAGCGGCCAGGAGAGAAAAATCAGGATGTTGGGTAGCAAATGAGGCTTGATGGACACAGCAAAAAATTTGAACATGAGATTCACGAATTGCGTAGAGAGCTAATTTATGTCCTTCTGCTGAAGTGAGAAAGGAGATGATCCACACGTACCTGCAGTTTGGGCGGCGAGTTCATCGAGTTCTACGGTGGTAACGCCGGGATATACTCCCATGATAACCTTCTGGCTAATGATGACAGGATCGACGTACTTTGTTTGGAAAGGTAGGTTAGTAGTTCCCAGGTGAAAATGGACACTTTTATATTTTCCCCTCTCTTTTGCTTACCTTGGCATCTAATCCGTAACATAGTTTACTGATGCGGCTCGTAATTTTATCAAAATGTACGGATTCTCGTTTGCCGTTACGTTTGAGGACGTGCATTGGTTGCGCCATGTTGGAAGTGTTTTACTTTCGAAATATCGATACACGTTTTTTGTGTTTTGAGAGCTATGATATTTCGAGTTTGATGTTGCGCGCTGGATTCCGTCGTCTGTTGTGAGCTGTTTCAATTGAGCTAAATATTATAAAGCACTTATAGCTACGAGTAAGTCATACGGGAATGAGGATAGGAATGTGACATTTGAAAAGTTTGGATTGGCGCGAGAGCTACTTTAGCGATTTCGAAATTATTCGCGCTCTAGGCAACTATAATATCTCGCGCAACTGTCGACGGGAACAATTGTTGTTACTATTCCGCATGTCATTTTTCTTTGTGACATTGGATTTAAACTTTACTACAGTGCGAGGATTAAACAACATAATCCTTATCCAATACTTTTAGTGTTGTCCTATATTTTGATGTAAGAATAGTTATATTTCCTGACTTTTTACTTTATTATGACGCTTTTTCCAAGATAGCGAATACAATTGTGGTGAAACGAAGTAGAAACATTCGATATCTTCGTTAAAACTTTCATTTTCACTACGTTGGATATCATCATATTTGCCTTTCTTAACGAAGAGGTGACGTATATTCAAACAGCCTGCAAGAAACTTTCTTCGTGGGTTTGTGAATACTGTAAAATTAGGCCGCCATTTGCAACTGGCGGATGCTACTTTCAATTGCTGTTACAGCTAAATTGAGCCTATCTGCATTTGACCTACATGCTAGCATCGCTGCACGAATATCTATGCATACTTCTTGCATGAAATTATTATTTATGAGAGCAGCCACCCAATTTGCCATACGTGTATAGTCCCTATCGTTCTGTAAAGGCATAGGACCAATTCTCTGGAAGAACAAGTTAGGTATTCACTTCAGTATAATTTGATTACTGACAAAAACTCACCTTGTAAACCTTTTTCAGTATCATGAAGTCAGCTATATGTTTAGCCAACAGCAAGTCTAACCATTCCTGGACTAAGCTTGGAATCTGCTCGAATTTCACTTTTAAATCTTCTTGTTGATGTTTATCCAAATCTTCCGAGCGGTCTGTAACATCAACATGTGCCCAGTGGAAGAGTTTATCATTCTCATCTAACCAAGGTTCACCAATAACCTCAAAACGTTTTGATGCAACGCCCTTGATCGTCAACGTTGACGAGCTAGAATCTACAAAAACGCTATTCGTATCAATGGGGACAGTAACTCCCAAGGAGAGAGCGCGATTGGGATACATCGGATGCATTCCAATGACTCCGATACAATGACTGCACTCATTGTTCGAAGACAATAAAGATGATGAAAGTACAGTCTGTATCATCTCATGAAATCTAGGATCGTCCGAGGAATATTCAAACATTTCACCTGGCAGCAAGACGCTCGAACTCGATCCTGCATTATTTGCCACGATTAGTATGGGAACACTAACGATACGTGAATTCATACCACGGAGTAACTGTAAATCATCCTCGTCAACTGGAAGATTTCCGAACTGAGACGACGACGACGAGCTTTCTTCTCTACTACTGCTCAACTGTCTGTAAAAGTACGAAGAGGAGGAACCAGACGATGATGGTTGAAAATAACGAGGAAGGAGGCAAGATTTCTTCCAAGCAGTCTTTGGAAAACTGCTAAAGAGAAAAGTTCCATATGCCAACGGCGGCATTAAGCTCGTAGCGATTAGTAAGTTCGTAATCTGCATGTTACTTGATAATCTCGCTGGAGAGGGTGGTGATTAAGTAGAGTAGAATAGACGAGAAGAAGGTGGAGGGGGAAATAAAAATTGAAAATAATAACTGAATATGTTGAAGAGAGGCATAACTTATTGGCCCTTCTCAAATATTTGTAATAATTACATCTGTTCTGTGACGCTGTCACGATGTGACAACAGCATCCACGACCCGATCTGACGCTCGGCTTCTTGTGAGGCTAACATATTTGTAGCTGTTGGGTTATACGAATTTCCATTTCCAGCCACTAAATCGGGCTGAGCTGTAAATTGTGTCAGTTTCATGTGGTGTATCGTAAAATTGGTAATATTATATTTCATAGACCGAAATCTTTTATTGACCATTGTTAGAGGGTTGTGGATTTACTCAAGGTGTAATTAAATAAAGGCATACGCAAGTATGATATCAAGAACGCTGCGATCGTCAAGTTCCCAGAGAATAATGAGTCGATGCTCACAGAGAAGTAATGTGCGGACACTGGTAACGAGACGATTGCCCAGACAATATGCTGTCAGGACAGCTACTCCAGCGTTCGCTGTCATGTCAGAGCGTAGCTTGTCGATAATGATGCACAGTGCAGAGTTTGGAATTCCCCGAGGATTTGGTATTTTTGACGAAGATGATGATGGAACGTAAGTTGAAATGTGCATACCAAACTTTAGCTTTATCATTTAATTGAACTAGCTTTTCCAATGAACAAGTTAGTGGATAACATGCGGATAAATATGATTTTACTTACACGATATGACAATATCGCCTTTATATCCGCAGATAGCAACTCTAGGTAAGCAAGACGTGTTCGCTGACTGGCCGAAGTGCATATGATGAATAGCTTATATCTACATTTACACCACTGAAATTTTATGTAGAAATGCAGCTGACTTCCTTCTGATGTTTGCTCGTGAAGACTTATATCATGGCAATAATTTTCATGAAATTTCTCATAGTTTTATTTTTCATGTTGTTAATCGTGAACAATATAGGTAGCCTGTAGTTCACTGAAGTGGATGAATAAGTGTGTCTTTCGGGGCCGCCCTCATTTGAATCAAGTGTTCAGTCATTTGCAGTTTATTAGCATCGTAGCATTGTTAAAGTAGTGCGAAGGCATATGTGCCTTATTTTCTACAGACCAAACATTTGACCAAGGCATATATAGATGGTTAATTTCGCAATTCTAGTGCACAGTAAAACGGGTAAGAAATTTTCTTGTGCGAAGACGATCCAAAAATTTATAATGCAACCTTTCGCAGGATGTATGCGGAGGAAATTACTCTAATCTAATGGTTTATTTATCACTTAGTCCAAGCAAAGTTGAACGCAATGTTGCGAATGTCCAGGATCTCGTCGAAATAGCTATGACATATACGCTTACCTTCCCCATTTTTAGAATAGGATCATTGTTCAATAAGGATTAGCTGGATCATTAGACTACCAAATACCTTTTTAAGGGTGAGAGGACTACTTGACAGCATTAGTTTTATCCCTACGTTCCCCAATACCCTCTTTGGAACGACCGAACGATCCCTAGGCACTCACCAGAGCGACATTGGCTTTTATATAAATCCTAATCAATTCGCGGTCTGCCTGAGGTTCACCCGCATGAATGAACCCATGGGAACGTGTTGTCAAGGTGTTTTTTTGCCGACTCATAATTGCACATCCTGATTGTAGACGGCTTAAAATGAAAATAACGTCTTGTTCGTACATAGATAAATGACACCTTCTAGAAAGATAGTTTTTGGTGGTCTTATGTCGTAGGGTGACGATATACACAGTTTCGTGGACACTAAGATAAGTCGTTGTTCACACTTTTGTAAAAAAATTCGCTTTTGTTGCCGCTATTTTACGGGTTATTATAATGTGGCGGTTTGCAAGTCATAGCACTTTCCTCCATAGCCAAAAGACGTATTTCAATATGCCTTTCGGGTGAAAATTGATCTTGAGCATCCATAAGAATTTCAAACTTAACAAGCGAAGGGATGAGAGAACCAAAAATATTTTTTTTTCCATATATTTTTAAGTTGTGAAAGGAATAGATCAAAAGTCAAAAGTCGTTAATAAGGATCAATAGAGGCATGTAAAAGATGCTCAGAGATCAATTAACATGTAAATTTAATTCTCTCTTTTGATGACTACATGTACCGGTGGATCTAAATCTAAAGGTAGTTTTGTATTTATCTACTTTCATTATCGTTATGATGAACATGGTTTTACATTCGAAATAAGCCAAGATTTTTCGATAGATTTGTCAATAGGAACAAAACAAGTAGCTTGCAGTAGGCACACTGCATGATATACTAGATTAGCCTATAACGGTTATCTTGATCTTGAATGTATCTTCTGCAATGACTCAGAAGATCAATCCTAGTTACATTTTAATTTTATAATTATCATCTTGCATTTTCCTTCATCATCTTTGAATCTCTCGCAATACTCCTTCTTGGTCGAGTACTGCATCGATAATTATCGATAGCAATTGCACTTAGGGCCTTTCCCAGCAATCAAAACCACACGAAAACAACACGATTTCAACACGATTTGTTTTGAGGACCCGGAAACCATGTTGAAACTCTGTTGCGGTAGGTTTTTTTCAACACACAACAACACGATTTCAACAGAGTTGGTATACGTAGAATTATACGAAAGCATGAAATCGATGGTACAAAGCAAAATGTTCGATCAAAACAGTTCCAAACTGACCGCTTTTCACATTCCACATACGAACAGCAACAAAGCAACAATGGAAATTACAATTATTAATACCGGCACATATACATCAACTAAACATGAACTCCTCATCCATCCCAACACCAGAAACGCCCTTCCAGAATAACAACGACGGGTGCGTTGAGACATCGGTGGGGTCAAATCTCACGGAATCTTCCTTAGATTGTAAGCCGTCAGCAGCAGAAAGAGGCACCGCAGATGATTTCGATTCATATTCCTTGAAAGACACTGTTTTCAACGAGAGTGAGAACGCTGTAATTGCAATTGGAGAAGGCAAGGCCCTCGCGAACGACTGACTGTCCCGGTACGCTAGAATGTAAACGATCAATAATTATTTTATCCTCTTCCACATTGGGATCTAATCGCATTGGATAGTATCCCATTTGTACTGGTCCGTCTTTAATGTCTTCCTCTCCTTCATCGTCGAGCAATATTTTATCTTTGTTTAGGACACAATTGTGCAAGATTGCACATGCTCTCA